>Ga0007859_1000191_pt1 | contig 17029 bp, 8 predicted proteins | sample CryBogCBH27Jul07_FD_71222 | JGI IMG/M metagenome (GOLD analysis project Ga0007859, IMG submission 71222) | Freshwater microbial communities from Crystal Bog, Wisconsin, USA - CBH27Jul07 | ecosystem: Environmental > Aquatic > Freshwater > Lake | place: Crystal Bog, Wisconsin, USA | collected...
CAAAATCGTTACCAACGCCGGACCTGGTGACAGTTTTCATAATCATCGCTGTGCTATTGATGTTGTGCCTCTCGTTAATGGCAAACCAGATTGGGATGGAAGCCACGCCGTATGGGCAGAAGTAGGTAGACTTGGAGTTGAAAATGGGTTAGAATGGGCGGGAAATTGGGTGCACTTTAAAGAACTAGCACATTTTCAGTACACCGGTGGTTTGACCATTGCTCAATTAAAAGAAGGCGCAACTATTGCGTAATGCGTAATGCCATTAACGAAACTACAATTTACTCCAGGCGTTAATAGGGAAGCTACGACTTTAGCCAATGAGGGTGGTTGGTACGACTGTAATAATATTAGGTTTCGTTCTGGTTACCCAGAAAAAATAGGTGGTTGGATAACGGATACGGGCACAACAACATCAACGCTCCAACCACCAGCAAACCAAGGCTCAACACCACCCACAGGCTACACATGGACAACACCTTCTTTTTGGGGTGTTTGTACTAATTTATGGGCATGGTTAAACCTTATTGGGTATAACTTACTTGGGCTTGGAACTAACCTAAAGTACTATATTCAAAACGGTATTAATGGCGCTTTTTATGATGTAACTCCCATACGCCTGACAACCACAAATACTGCTACGTTTTCTGCATCAACGGGTTCTAAAACCATAACAGTAACAGATAACAGCAACGGCGCTATTGTCAATGACTTTGTAACTTTTAGTGGCGCTACCGGTCTTGGCGGTGCTATAACCGCAACCATCCTTAACGCTGAATTTCAAATTGTTTCCGTTACAGGACTTAATACATACACCATATTATCTAGCGTTGCCGCAACATCAAGTGACACAGGTAATGGGGGAAGTGCGGTTGTTTCTGCATACCAGATTAATACGGGCAATTCTATTTATACACAAGCCTTGGGGTGGGGAGCAGGTCCTTGGGGCGGTACAACGGGGAGCGCAAATACTGGTGGGTGGGGACAACCTGCAACGGCTAGTACGATTGGTATTAATATTCGTCTGTGGTCTTCTGCTAATTACGGACAAAATTTGGTTATAAATCCTGGCGGTGGTGGGCTTTATTACTGGGTCGTAGATACAACAGCAACTACATTCAATCGTGCCCAACAACTATCTGCAACAAACACCAACACACAAAACGGTAACTATGCTTGGTTTACAGATGGTGCTATATTTACCGGATCTATTGCAAGTGGCGGAACGCTTACTGTAACAGCAGTTACCACAGGCTTTATTAACATTGGTGCAACAATTACAGGGGGAACAATTCCTGCAAACACGACTATTACTGGACAAACAGGAACCACTAGTGGCGGTGTTGGTACATACACTATAAGCAATACAGGAATAACCCAAGCCAGTACAACTATTACAGCAACGCTCAATACATGCCCAACCATATGTAATTTTGTAATGGTGTCTGATCAATCTAATTTTGTGATTGCTTTTGGCTGCAATGATCCAGGCGGGTACATAACGTCAAGCACCACAACTGCTGACCCCCTTTTAGTGCGGTGGACAGATCAGCAAAACATATTGACATGGTATCCAACTATTACAAACCAAGCCGGTAGCCAGCGCCTAAGTCAAGGCTCTACAATTGTTACCGCTATACAAACACGCCAAGAGATATTAGTGTTTACAGATACAGCGCTGTATAGTATGCAATATCTTGGACCGCCTTATGTTTGGGGTTTCCAAACAATGGGCTATAACTTATCTATTATTTCTCCTAACTGCGTAGCTGTTGCAAACAATGCAACATACTGGATGGGCTTTAATAAGTTTTATTTTTACAACGGTACAGTACAAACCCTTCCTTGTGCCGTGCGTCAGTATATTTTTGACAACATAAACTTTACCCAATCGCAACAGATATTTTCTGGAACCAATGAAGCGTTTAATGAGATTTGGTGGTTTTATTGTTCGGCAAACTCTACGACTGTAGACTCGTATGTTGTTTTTAACTACCTTGATCAGACTTGGTATTACGGACAAATGAACCGGTCAGCGTGGCTCTACTCACCACTTAGACAAATTCCCATGTCTACATCATACAACGGTCAACTTATATACCAAGAGTCTGGAACAAACGACGGTACAACAGGAACTATTAACCCGTACCCAATTAATTCTTATGTTCAGAGTTCTGATTTTGATATTGGAAATGGTAATAATTTTGGATTCATTTACCGTCTTGTTCCAGACGTAAACTTTACGGGTTCTACATCAAACCAACCCAATGTCACAATGACTTTTTTACCAAGAGAATTTTCTGGTTCTGCTTATGGGACAGCCAATAATCCAACAGTTGCTAGTACGCAAGATTACACAAATACAAGAGAGTATGTAATACAACAGTTCACACCACAAATTTATGTACGGGCTAGGGGTAGGCAGATGGCTTTTAAAGTTTCATCTAATACACTAGGAGTTGCTTGGCAATCAGGCACAAATCGGTTAGATATTCGTCCAGACGGAAGGCGCTAAAATGTCACAAGTAAAAGTAAATGCTCCACGACTCCCCAATGCGCCTTCAGAATACAATCAAGACTTTATGCAACAGCTTGTTAACGTGTTGCGTCTATACTTTAATCAGCTAGATAATGCAAGCCCAATTAGCTTGGCATCTCAGAATTTGGGAAGTACAATAGGGGCGGGGAAACCTGGAGCTTTAATTAGCGCACTTAGTTTTAGACAACCCGTACCACACTCTACCCCAGTTACGTATCAAATAAGTCTGCCAACGCAAACTTTTACGTCGTATCTAAGGCATGGAGATGTTTATTACGATACTTCCGCAAACAACGTATTAAAGGTTATACCATGAGTTTTTTTTCAGATCCATTAGGTAGCATAGGCGGTACTCTATCCAGTGCAGGACTGGGTAGCATAGGAAATGGATTAACCAATTTAAGTAAGTCTTTTGGTAATCAGTCTTTTGCAGAAAAAGCTTTAGAACTTGCGGCTTTGGGTGTAGGCGGGTACGCGGCAATGGGGGGCGGTCTTGCTGATTTAATACCTAGTTTTGGTGATACAGCTATACCTGGGGGCGCCCCTGTTACTGATTTATCAACTAGTGCAGGTGCAACACAGGGAGCAGCGGCAACACCAGAAATGCTTGATAACGCCCAAGTTCAAAGTGGGGCAATAGGCGCAACATCAGGAGGAGCAACAGCAGGAACTGCAGGAGCCGGTCTTTTGTCTAATCCTTATGTTAAAGGTGCTTTAGCGTTGGGTGGCGGATATTTACTTGCGCAAAAACCAAAAACAAATTTCCCCAACCCACAAACAACGCCTGTCATGGGTTTTACTGGAGCTGGAGGGGTTCATTATCCAACACGACCATCGGGTTTTGCCGTAGGCGGTATGCTTCCTGCTAATCCTAACGCCCCTATGGCACACGACGTAAGCCCACAGTATATAAACCCAACAAGCACACCTGTCGCACACCCTGTTATGCATTTAGCAAGTGGGGGTATTTCTGATTTAGGTTCTTATTCAGATGGTGGGCGTATGCTCAAAGGTCTTGGGGACGGCATGTCTGATTCTATTCCTGCAACTATTAATAACCATCAACCCGCTAGACTTGCCAATGATGAGTTTGTTGTTCCTGCAGATGTGGTGTCTCATCTTGGCAATGGGTCCTCTGATGCGGGCGCTAAGAAGCTTTATAGTATGATGGATAGGGTTAGACGAGCAAGAACAGGAACGCCAAAACAAGCTAAAGCAATTCACCCAGATAGGTATATACCCGCATGAGCACAGACATAGAAAAGTTTATTGGCATAACACATCATTTTTCAGATGGTTTGTATGCTAAAGAATCTTTTATACCTAAAGGCAATTTTGGTGTACAGCACAAACACGAGTATGCGCATTTAAGTATTTTAGCTAAAGGCAGAGTTATTGTAGGCGTAGAAAACACAGAGACAGAATACACAGCACCTGCTTGCATTGAAATAAAAGCGGGATTACACCATTCAGTTACGGCGATTGAAGACAGTGTTTGGTTTTGTATTCATGCAACAGATGAAAAAGATCCAGAAAAAGTGGATCAACTTGTAATAATGAAGGAATAATTATGTGGGCACTTGCTGGCGGAGCTTTAGGTGGGTATTTACTAGGCAGTAAGGGGGGCGGGGGCGGTGGTGGTAGTTCTTCAACACCTTCTTCACAAACTGTTACAACTTCAAACATTGCGCCTTGGGCGCAACAAGGCGTTCAATCGCTTATTCAATCTGGTATGGCAAATGCCTACCCAGAATACTCCAAGGCGCTTGATGCTTATAACCAGCAAATGGCGCAATACCAAGCAAACGGTAGTGTTGGACCAGCTCCTGTAGCCCCTACAAATTTAGGTAATCAAGCCGGGTATACGCCTTTTAATGCGGGTGCAACGGACCCTATGACGCAACAAGCGTTACAAGCTGCGCAAAGCACAACAGCAGGGTTTACACCACTACAACAACAATCTTTCAATACTGCAAGTAACATGCAATTGCCTGGACAATACGGGCAAGCAACAGACTTAACAAGTCAAGCGGCTCAAGGTTTGCTTGGTTCTGCAGGAACTGCCGGAATGTACGGACAATACGGCGCTCAATATGGCAATAGTGCTGCAGCAATGGCTCCTCAAGCCCAACAGTACGGACAAACTGGCGCCATGATGGGAAGTATGGGTGCTAGGCAAGCTAACCAACTAGGAGGAAATGTTGCGGGACAAGCAATGGGCACTAGTGGACAAGCTTTGGGTTATGGTAATTTAGGTGCGCAACAAGGTCTAAGCTATGGACAAAATGCACAAGACCCCAACGCTATTGCTAACTACATGAATCCGTATTTGCAAAACGTTCTTAACCCACAAGAACAAGCGCTTACGCAATTGCAAGGACAACAAGGAGCGCAACAAAATGCACAAGCTACGCAAGCCGGGGCTTTTGGCGGTTCTCGCCAAGGATTGCAACAAGTTGCACAAAATGCCGCTAACCAACAACAAATGAACTCGTTAATTGGAACTGGGTACAACAATGCTTTTAATACCGCTAATCAAAATATGCAAACAGCGGCAACGCTTGGTATGCAAGGCGCACAAACAGGCTTACAAGGTATACAAGGAGCACAATCTGGACTTAACACAGCGTTGGGTGCTGGTAATTTGCGTTTGGCGGGAACACAACAAGGACTTGCGGGACAACAGTTAGGCTTATCAGGAATTGGTCAAGCTAATAATTTATATAACACAGGCATTCAAGGAGCACAAACTGGCTTAGCTGGTGTTAATACTGCACAAAATGCATACACAGGTGTAGGCGCTCAAGGGCAAAACCTTGCCAATATTGGAACTCAACAGCTTACTGGACAACAAAGTATTGCCGGATTGCAAAACACATACGGCGCTCAACAACAGCAACAAAACCAAAACATGCTCAATCAAGGCATGGCAAACTATGCGACCATGCAACAATACCCAATGCAACAACTAGCGCAGTTGGAATCTTTATATGCAGGTGCACCACAAAACGTCACAACACAAAACTATACAGCCGCGCCTAGCATGATTTCTCAAGCTGCCGGACTTGCAACTGCAGGGGCAGGAGCCGCCGGGGTGTACAACACCATAACGGGTAAAAAGAATGCTGCAGGTGGTCGAATTAAAGCGCCTGATAATCGTAAAAAAAGCGGTGCGGGTCTTGGTGATCTTGCTTTAGCAAAGCTTGGATAAGGAATAAAAATGACTATGATGTCTCCGGCAATGAACGCCACACTACCACAAAACATTCCACAAACAACACAGTTGTTATTGGATATGAAAAACAAAGGTCAGTTGCAAAGCTATGTGGCGCAACACAAAGATGATCCTGGCTATGCGTCTTTACTGTCTTTGGCAATGACGATCAATCAAACTTCTGATCAAGCCAGAGCATTAGCCGCACAACCGCCACAACAAACTATTTCCAATACCGCACTTGCCTCTTTAGCGCCAAAACACGAAGCATTACAAATGCCAGTAATGCCTCAATCACAAACCGCGCCACAAATGCCACAAACCGCGCCACAAACCGCGCCACAAGGACAACCACCAGAAATGTCTGGTATTGCACAAACCCCTGCGCCTAACATGCAAAACATGGCTGATGGCGGTATTGTTGGGTATGCTGAAGGCGGTAACACATATGACGCTTCTGTGTATCGTAGATACGCCGTTGCACAAGCCGAAAAACTAGGATTAGATCCTCGTTTTGTTGATGGTATTTTTACAACTGAATCTAATTACAATCCTAATGCTAAATCACCAACAGGTCCTGTGGGTATTGGGCAACTTACAAAAAGCACGGCTAGAGCATACGGCATCCATGCAGAAGACCGCAAAGACGGCTTTAAAAATATAGATGCTTCTTTAGCGTACATGAAAGATTTGCAAAAGAAGTATGATAATGATCCTCAAAAAATGGCGGTTGGGTATAACCAAGGTGAAACCTTTTTAAATGATCATTTAAGAAATAATAATGGTCAACTTGTTCCTGCTAATCTTGGCAAACAAGAACCAAAGAACTATCTTAAAAAACTAAGCCATTACATACCGTTTAATGCTGCAACAGCTTCTGAATTAAATGAAAAGCAACGTAATAACCAAGTACCAACAGATTTGTCTCTTAGCAAAGGTGAAGAAGTTGTTCAACCTTCTGCCCCAACTGCGCCACCTACTGTTCCTGCAGGTGGGTTAGCTTCTCTTATTCCAGGTCAAGATGTCAAAGCTCCTGCTTATGTGGATACTAGCACCCCAATGGGTAAGTTTGCTGATTATTTAGGAGTGCCTGAAGAATATCAACGTAACATTAATAACACACTTAACGCATTAGGAGGTTTTACTGCTCCCGTATCTGGCGTAGCAAAAGGCGTTGGTGCTGTATCTAAAGGATTGGCGCCTACAGCAGAAGCAGTAGCTAAAGCCGAAGCACTTGCAAAAGTTGCTAATACACCCCGCTTAGTAGCTCCTACAGCAGAAGGTATTTCTGCATTGTCTGCAGAATCACAAGCCACAAGGGCAGCCGCTGAACAAGCGCGTCGTATGCGTTTATTGCAACAAGATCAAGCCGCGGCAAAAGGCGCACAACAGTCTGTTGATGCCGCAACACAAACTGCTAATATTGCAAACGAAGCAGAAAAAGGGCTTGCGCAAATTGCACCCAACGCAAAACTAAACACCATAAAACTTGCGGATTCTGCTAAAGCTATTGATTTAATGCATGCCGCTGAACAACCACAATCCCCATCAAACATTAACACTGTGCAAAACGCGGGGGTAGGTTCAGATACAACTGCGTCTATGGGTGCAAACTCTTATGATTTTAAACCTGACTATAGTTTTAACGGATATATTAACGCCAATTCAGCGCCATCAAGCAACGAAGCAAAACCACCTTCTGCCCCAACAACAGAAGGCATAAACCCCGCAGCACCAAGTGGACAAGGACTTAAGCCTACTGGCGGTAGAGACTGGAATGATTTCTTAATGAATTTTGGTCTTGGTATGATGGCAGGAAAATCACCCTACGCTTTACAAAACATAGGTGAAGCGGGTATTGGCGCACTTAAAGGTGCACAAGAACAAGAGAAACAAGCACGTGATGAGGAACTCAAACGCCAAGAAATGGCTATGATGAGAGACTATTACACAGGTGTAGTAGGTGCTAAAAATAAAGAACTTGAAATGTTAGGTCCTCATTACCTTGCTCAAGACGAAATTGCACGTTTAAACGCAACAAAACCAAGATCAGATTTAGAATTTGCGTATAACAATCCAGGCGCTTTAAGAACCTATCAGCAAATGACTCAAGAAAAACAAAACCAAGCTGCTATTGTTGAAAAAATGCTAGTAGATCCTTTATTTGCAAGCCAACATCCTGAATACAAACCTTTATTAGATAACTACATGAAATCTGCGTTAAGACCTAACACAGTCCAAAATGCAGCTGGTAATGTGCGTCCATAAATGGCATAATGGAGTTTGGCTTTTAACAATTTAATTTTATGGCTGAATACTTACCACTACCCGACGGTTCATTTGCGACAGTCCGAGAAGGTGAAACACCTAACGAGGCATGGGTGCGTTCGTTAAGAGAGTATCCAGAAGCGTTTGCTCCTAAAGAGCAGTTACAACCAAAAGAAAAAGAACGTCCCGGTCTTTTAGAGTCTGCTCAGTTAGGCGGTGAATCTTTAATATCGTCTGAACGTACGGGTCTTGCTTCTTTATTAGGCGACAAAAACGAAGCTGTTAGAAATGCTTTGCAACGCCAACAGTCTATGCAAGACCGTTATGCTGAGCAGCCCAGCTATACAGAAGTTAAAAAGAAATATGAAGAAGAAGGCCTATTACCCGCTATAGGCGAGTATGTTCGACAAATACCAAACGCTATGGCGGAACAAGCTCCGCAAATAGCGCAGTCCGTAGCCGGTGCTAAAGTAGGAGCTAGGTTTGGTCCAGAAGGCGCTTTGGCCGGTGCTTTTATTCCTTCTTATTTACAGCAGTACGGTGGCTTTTTAGAAGCACAAGCGCAAGAACAACAAAAGCAAAATAAACCCATAGATGTAAGTAGAACATCTGCGGCTGTCGCCGCTGTTCCTGCTGCCGCAATTGATGTATTAGAAAATTTTATACCAATGGGGCGTGGTCTTGCTAAGTCTATTTTTGGTCCTGGTATTGAAAAACTGCTTGCGCGCGGTTTAACTGCAGATGCAGAAAAAGCGGCAATGGCTAAACTTGCAGATGAAGGGTTTGTTAAAACGCTTTTAAAAGGTACTGCAAAAGGAACAGCAGTAGAAGTGCCCGGTGAAATTACACAGCAATTTTTAGAACGTGCTCAAGCAGGACAACCTTTATTTAGCGATGATGCTTTTGCTGACTACGGACAGACTGCTTTTGAAACATCTAAGTTGGGTTTACTTGGAGCAGCAGGGCGTTTTTCTGATAAGGCAAATGCACGTCAACAAGCCGCATTAGCAAACCGTCCTCAGTTGCCAGGACAATTACCGACACAACAAGCCGAAGAACCTGCAGTAGATCCTGCACAATTACACCAAGACAAACTTGCCAACGACACAGACTACATGTCTAAGTTTGTGCAAGATTATGAAACACAGCAACAAGCATATAAAGACTTACAAAAGCAAACGAAAAAACCAGATATTAAAACTGCGCTTCCTGCTGATATAGAGCAGTATGAACAAAATAAAGCACAGTTAAAGCAAATGCGAGAAGTGCTTGCGGCGGGATCAAAAGACTATTTAAAATACCGCCCTATATTTAATCAGTTACAAACACAGCAAGTTCAACAACAAAAACAAGCTGAACAACAAAGACTGCAAGGCATTGAACAACAAGCTGCAGGTATCCCACAAGAAACACAACAACAGCCATACTATCAAGCGCCTCAAGGGCAGTTGGCGGGTATGGCGCTGCCCGGCATAGATCCACAAGCACAACAAAAGTTACAGCAACAACAAGCCGAGGCGCTATACACCCAACAACAACGCCTTGCACAACGCCTTGAAGCTCACCAAGCAGAAGAATCAGAAGCTGCAGGTGCGGGTAAATTAGAAACTTTAAAAAATCTTAGACAAACCGGCAAAGAACTACAAGTACAACATGACGAAATTAATGCGCAATTAAAAGCATTGGGAGGCTATAAGCCTACAGAAAAACCAGTTGTTGCTATTGAAAATTTGCAAACTAAACTTGCAAAAAAACAAAAAGATTTACAAAAGTTAAGTGGTCCTGGCTACGACCCACAAAAAGCAGACAAGTTAATTAAAGATATTGAAGACTTACAAGGGCAGGTGCAAGAGGCTAAAAAGAACGCGCCCCCAGAACAAATGGGCTTTGACTTTGGTGATGAATTCAAACCAACATATAGCGAGTCAAAAGAACAGACTAAAGTTGTTGGGCTGTCAAAAGAATTACAACAAGCTGTTGAAGAAAAGCAACGCCTAATACAAGCGTACCATGACGAACAAGAACGTCAACAAAAAGTAAACCCTGAAATAGAAGCGCTTCAACGTATTAAAGAAGCGCCTGTTGGTAAAGTAGAGTATCAGCCCCAAGTATCTAGTTTAGTAGATCAACTTGTAGATTCCGCGCATCAAGAAGGTAGACATGCAGGGCGTGTCATTACTGGGACTAACCCAGAAAAAATTGATCAACCTTCAGCACTTCGTGCACAACTGGCTTACGCTAACGTCACAAGTAATGGGGAACGTGTTAACGAACTTAAAAAGAAACTACAAGACTTAAACGAACCTGAAGAAGACACCAGTACGTATGGTAATTTTAATCTTGGACAGCTTTCTAAAGAAGCTGGGGTTACTGGACAACAAACTCAAGAAGGCTACAACGCAAATAAAGTTACACGTTTAGCTCAAAAGCAGTTAGCGGCTTATGATCGTCTTGCAGAGTTTTTAAATAGGATTCGTGAAGGTAATCAAAATGTTTCTCCTGAACGCGCACAAACAATGCGCAACGCCGCAGAGCGTTTAAAAGAAACTGTTATTGGCTTAGCTCTACAAGAAGCAGATGCTAAACGTACGCAAATGCGTACTCCGGCTATGACGACTGCCGAACAAATGAAACTTGTTCGGGAGCTGAGCGGTGTATTAAACGAGCTGATTGAAAGAAGTGTGGGCTTGTTTGAACCCACACGCCTTGTTGGAGAACCTGCACAATACAGGGCTAACAAATTAATTAGAGAATCTACGCAAAGACAAGAAAGACTTCCTGTTGGTAAACGCGTATTTAATAATTACAAAGCAGCTGCTAACTCTATTAGAGCGCAAATGCGTTCAGTTGTTGATGCCAATACAGGCACAACAGAAGGGAATGTATCTAAACGTAAACCAATTACTAAGGGTCCTTTTGCACTTAAAACGCAATTTGCAGGACAAGAAACGACTGTTAATACACAGTTTGCAGAAGCACTTAAACGTGCCAAGTCTGATACAGAACGCACAGACCTTGAAGAACTACAAAAATCTTTTAAAAATTTAAGTGATAACAGTAAAGAAGAAGCGCTTAAAGAAATTCGCAACGTCATCAACGGCAGAACAATGTCGTTTACATCCACGCTTAAAGATGAATTAGCGGATTTAAAACAAGCACGTGCTGACGAAGGCGCTCAAGCTGAACTGTTTCCTGGTGAGTCTGAAAAAGGTGTAACACGTACCACAAGCAATAGATTTTTAAAATACCTTGACAGTAATGAAGTAAACAAAATGCGTGCCTCTATTGTGGCGGCTAACAAACAGGCAGAAAAAGAAGCTGGTAAAGCCAAACAAGCACAAAAAGAGGCTGAAGATATTGATGGGCGTGTTGATAATTTGTTGCTTACATCTGCTGCATATTTAACTGCTAAGCCTGAAGAAATTGTTGGGCTAAATAAAACTGTTACTAGAGAAGAAAAAGAAACAGAACTTAAAGCAGTTAAACGTAGGAACAAAGCAGCTACCGAAATAGCGGCTGATCTGCAAAAACAAATTGATGATGTCATCATCAAACTTAATAAAATTGTGCAAGGCGCTGAAGAAGCAAATACACATAATCAAATACACTTAAAAGAAATTCAAGGGATTTATGATTATATTGCTCAAAAATTTTTAGAGCGTCCCGGTGTTAAAAAATTTGGTGCTGACTTAGAGTTTTACATAAAAGAACTGAATAAAGCGCAAAAGTCTGCAGATGCAAGTGAACGTGCGTACAACGCCGCTAGACGGATTAAAGACCGTGTAATACAAGACAACAATAACAAGCCAAGAAATAAGCAAATCCTTGAAAGAGGTAGAAAAGCGCGTGTAAAAATTAAAGAAGCCGAAGCCGCACTTGCTAAAGCCAAAGATGAAGAAGCGCAGGTTAATCGGCAAATTGAACGCCTAAGAAGCGGTGTGTCTAAGGCAGAAAAAGAAAAAGAAATAACTCAAACGCCTACAACTGAAAAAGTCTATCGTGATACGATGGATCCAAAAGTACAAGCGGCTGTTATGGCTAACCGCCGTGATATGGGTAAAGCCCAAAACGAACTTGAAATTGCTATTGCCACAGGCAATGAAGCGGCTATTGCTAACGCATATAAGACAGTAAAGAAAGTAGATGATGCTTTTTATGAAATAATAAACAACGCGCCTATGCGACGGGTGCAAGCCGGCGAAGAAAATAACATTAGGGATTTGGACAAAGCCCAAACCAAAACTCAAGAAAAAATGCTTGTTTTGGCTGATGAATTGGTTGGTGCTACCTTACCAAGCCGTAGGCTTGAGTCTGTTACTAAGAATAGACAAGGACAAATAAGTCAGAAAGTTTTACAAAAAACTGTAGCACAAGAAGAAAAAGAAGCCAAAGCTCAGGCTGAAGGACCCAAACCGCCTTTGGAAAAAATGGCGGAACTACAACCAAAACTAAATGAACTGCGTAAGCGCATTACATATCTTGATGAACATCCTGCGGCAACAAACGCTAAAGGTGAAAAAGTTCTTAGTAAAAAACAAAAAGAAGTAAAAGCAGAGCTTAACGCACAAGAAAAAGAATTTGCAAAACAACTAAAAGAACTTCAAGAAGAACAAAAAACTTTTATTAAAGAACAACTGGGTAGAAGAACTAAGCAAAAATCTTTTGGTAAAACTGCAAGTAAAGCGCTTAAACAAGCCAGTAAAGAAATTAAAAAGCAGACTAAAACACAAAACGCTGTTGGAGACGTGTACTTTAGTCAAGAAAATGAAGATACCCAAACGCTTGATCAAGTAATGAATCAAAAGGCGTTGTTCCGTACAGTGTCTAATTCAGGTACAAGTTTGTCTGTTTCTGATGTAGCTAAATGGGCTGATAAAGTTGTAGAGCGTTGGACTAACGTTCCTGATATCATGACCGTTGATTCTGAAGAACAACTACCTATTGCTCTTAAACACCAGATTGAAAATGCAGGTAAAGCTGGAAAAGTTCCAGGTTTGTACGATCCAGCAACTAGGCGTGTTTATTTAATAGCAAAAAATCTATCTAGTCCGCAAGATATTGCCTTAACAATTGCGCATGAAGTTACAGGACACTATGGATTGAGAGAAATGCTTGGTAAAGATTACGCCAAGACCATGCAAGCTTTATACGAGAACAACGCATACGTAAAAGAACAAGCGGATATTAAATTAGCAGAAGATCCAAAAATTGGACACGGTATTGCCGTTGAAGAAGTGCTTGCAGAAATGGCGGAAAAAGGCGTTGATGATACGCCTGAACAAAAATCAGCGCTTAAAGAAATATTTGATGCTATTAAAAACTGGTTTGCAAAAACTTTTGGGTACAAAAATATTTCAGATGCAGAAGTACGTCAAATTGTTGCTAATGCAAGGCGTTATGTTATTGAGGGCGAAACTAAAACAAGCGAAGCAGAAGTTTCTAAAGCAGTTTTTAGAACAGCTAAAGCCGAAGGTTTTGATGAAGCGTTAAAGGTTGCTGATAGTCTTATTGCAAATTCAAAAACTGTACGTCAAAAAGTAGAAGCCAATCTTGGTTTGGCAGGTAGGACACAGTTCCTAGACCGCCTTGCACCGCTAGAAAAAATTGCTAAAGACCAAATGGATGGGCTTAAGGGTACACAAATGATGTACTACTTACGCATGGCTGATCAAAAAATGTCGTTTGTACAACAAGCTGTGGGTAAAGGAGTTCCTGATTTTGTTGAGTACACACGTAAAGATGGGCAAAAAGAAACTATTATTGAAAGCAAAGCGGGTGCTAATTTACACAACGTAGTTAATATTTTAAAAACTGCACCCGGCATGAACGCTGAAGCGGCTAACAAGCTCTTTACACTTTACTTAGCGGGTAGGCGTGCAGAACGCGTTGGGTACGACACACTTAATTTTGGCGTTTCTGCTACTGATATTAAAAATGCCGTTGCAAACATTGAAAGCAATAAGGATGTGTTGAGTGTATTTAATAAAGCGCGAGACGAATACAATAAATACAACCGTAATTTAATGACTTTTTTACAAAAGGCTGGTGTTATTTCTAAGGAAGAAGCTGCACGTCTTGTCAAAGCAGATGACTATATACCTTACTACAGAGAGCGCAATGGTAATGCAGAACTTATTATTGGTAATGAAAACCCAATAACCATTGGTAATTTAAAAGATCAACCACAACTTAGACAGTTGATTGGCGGTGAAGAAAAGATACTAGACTTTTTGACAAGCTCTGTACAAAACACATCCATGATTATGGATGCTGCACTAAGAAATAGAGCTACTAGAAATGCTATGCACGAATTGGTTGGCATTAAAATGGCGACGTTTTTAAAAGGCGCAACCGCAGGTGCAGACATTGTTAAGTTTAAACAAGATGGTGTGGATAAATATGTGCGTGTAGAGACCGATGTTGCAGGTATTCCTGCTGATCTACTTGTTAAAGGTATGGAAGGCATCCCAGTTAATACTTCAGCGCTTATTAAAATTATGGGGAGCGCTTCTTCTTTAGTTAGAAAAGCCGTAACACTTAACCCTGTGTTTCCTTTGCGTCAGTTATTCCGTGATTCAGTTGCGGCTCCAATACTTTCCGGTGCAGACTTTGTTCCTATACTTGGGGCAATTAAAGAACTGGGTAAATCTGCAACAAAAGAAAAATTAGAATCTCGCGGTATTACAGGCGGTCAAATCTTTACGGGCACTAACGAAGATTTAAAGAAAATTCTACAAGATTTTCAGTCTGGCAAGATGGGTTTGTCACAACTTATTGCAAGAGCAGAAGCGCTGAACATGGAAGCAGACGCTTCAACAAGACGCGCTCAATACAACAGCTACATTAATCAAGGTTTGTCTGAGATGGAAGCTACGCTGATGTCTCTTGAGTCTATGAACTTTAATAGAAAAGGTTTGTCAACAAGCGTTCGTGTAGCGTCTCAAATTGTTCCTTTCTTTAATGCCCAGTTACAGAGCTTGGATGTTTTGTATAGGGCGATGACTGGTAAGTTGCCTTTTAACGAGCGTTTAAAGATACAGCAAAAATTATATGAGCGTGGGTTATTGATGGCGGGAACTGCTGTGGCTTATGCAATGCTTATGCAAGATGATGAAGCCTATAAGAACGCAACGCCCGATGAAAAATACGGCAACTTCTTTGTGCATATTCCTGGTATAAAAGAACCGCTTCGTGTGCCTGTACCATTTGAAATTGGGTATATATTTAAAGGTATACCAGAGGCGCTTGTCAACACAATGATGAACAAAGATGGAGCTAAAGAAGCTAGACAAGCTTTTGAGAACATAGCGCTTCAAACTATTCCTGGTGGGTCTTCTATGTTTATGCCCGCTTTGTTTAAACCTTTTGTAGAAAACGTAACGAACTATTCGTTTAATACCGGAAGAAATTTAGAGTCTAAAGCACAACAAGTAGAATTGCCGCAATATAGATACAACGATACAACATCGGAGATAGCTAAAGGGCTTGGTTCTGCGCTGGGCTACTCACCAATTAAGATTGACAATTTGATTAGGGGGTATACTGGAACGCTTGGAACCGCACTAGCGCAAGCTGTAAGCATGTCTATGCCAGATCAGGGTCCTGAAAAGACCGCTAAGCGTTTAACAGAAATGCCTGTAATTGGGGCAATGTTCCAACCATTAGATGCAGGTGGACAAGTTGCGGCTCTCTATGATCGTTTAATAGAAATACAACAAACTAAAAAATCATTTGATGACCTGATAAATAAAGGTCAAAGACAAGAAGCAATGGCGCTATTACAAAAGCGTACAAATGAGATAGCCCAAAGTTCTATTGCTGGCAACGCTCAAGCACAACTAAATAACATAGCTAAAGCTATGAACGCAATTAAAGCGTCGAGCATGCCTCCAGATGAAAAGCGTGAACAACTGGATAAGCTACAACAAGTACGTATTAATTATGCAAAAGCTATTAGGGGCGTGGTAGGTACATCATAACCCCATAGCGTCCGTCTTTAATACCGACTTTAACTTTGGCGTTAAGTATTCGTAAACGTATGGCTTGATGTAGACCCTCCTCCTTTATTGGATCGGGGTCGAGGCAGGGGATAAAAAACCCCTGCCCTCTCTCAAGCTTTTGCCAAGGGTATTGCAAGCGCAATGATTTCATCTGCTTCTTCTTCACGTCTGCTTATCTTCATTGCAGCGATACGCATCTGTGGTCCGTTTGTTCTAGCCATCATATCTTTTCTAGTCACATAAGATACGGCGTTCTTTTGCTCCATCTGACGTTTAAAGTCAGCGTATCCAAAGCTCATAGAAGAACAAAAAGATTTAAGTAGGCGCTCCTCTATGAAGAAGTCTTTGCACCCGGCAGTCACCCCGTTCTCAACTCTGCCCATGACGTTTGATTTAGTCGTGGCTTTGTCGATCACCGAGCCGTCCCCCATAGCCGCAGATAGCCCACCTTTTTCTCCGTAGTTGACTATAACAAAGTGACCCCAGTACTCGCGTATGAAAGCGTTAAGCACGTCTTCAGCAGAACGCTTACCGCCATGCACATTCGTTCTCATATAGTAGAGTCTTTGGTGCATGTCTTTGATGATCTCATCAATGGGTAAATCCACGATGTCTGCATGCTGTTTGTTAAATATGATTGCTGCCGCAACTTGAGCACCAATACCCGCCATCCAAAAGCGCTCATCATTGGAAGCTCCAAATTCTGTATACATTTTTCGGACACACTGAGGCACCAATTTTTTTAGAAGCTCGATGTTGTCAACCATGTATTGAACAAGAAGTTCTCCGGCAACCGCATAATTATTAGAGAGCGTTTTAATGATCTCAATTTCTTCTGCCTCCCATGACAACTCTTCGTCCATTACAAACTCAATCAATCTACGCAGTTCACCTTCAGCCGCATGTTTTCTCTCGCCTGTCAAGATGTCAACGACGTGGGTATTAGAAGACATGATGGCGACAGTCATCCAAGTAGAGAGATTGATACGCTCCTTATTAGAACCAGAC
>Ga0007859_1000193_pt1 | contig 17017 bp, 14 predicted proteins | sample CryBogCBH27Jul07_FD_71222 | JGI IMG/M metagenome (GOLD analysis project Ga0007859, IMG submission 71222) | Freshwater microbial communities from Crystal Bog, Wisconsin, USA - CBH27Jul07 | ecosystem: Environmental > Aquatic > Freshwater > Lake | place: Crystal Bog, Wisconsin, USA | collected...
CCCTTTCGCGTCAGGGCGAATCAACCCTGCTCGCGCAGTGGCCCGAGGAGTGCGCGGTGTGGATGAGCCACGGCGACGCCATCTCGCGCGCTCCCGAGGGATTCACCGTGACGGCGAGTTCGCCACTCGCTCCCATCTCGGTGATGGAAAATGCGACCCGCCGCCTCTTTGCGGTGCAGATGCACCCCGAAGTCGTGCACACCGAGCGTGGCCAGGACATCTTCACCACTTTCCTTCACGACATCGCGGGCATCCCCGCGTCGTGGACGAATAGCAACATCATCGACGAACAGGTGGCGCGCATCCGCGCCCAAGTGGGTTCCGAGCGCGTGCTGTGTGCCTTGTCCGGTGGCGTGGACTCCGCGGTCGCCGCGGCCCTGGTCTTTAAGGCCATTGGCCAGCAGCTCACCTGTGTCTTTGTCGACACCGGACTGATGCGCGCCAATGAGGGCGAGCAAATCGAGAACGCCTTCGTGCGCGAATTCGGCGTGGAGCTAATCCACGTCAAGGCGCAAGACCGTTTCTTTGACGCGTTGGCCGGGGTGACCGATCCCGAGCGCAAGCGCAAGATCATCGGTGAACTCTTTATTCGTGAATTCGAACAGGTCGCTCGTGACCTGGGTGCCGGTGGCGATGGCCCTCGCTTCTTGGTGCAGGGCACCTTGTATCCCGACGTCATCGAGTCGGGATCGGGTCACGCCGCGAACATCAAGAGCCACCACAACGTGGGCGGTCTCCCCGAAGACTTGTCTTTTGATTTGGTGGAACCGCTGCGCGCCCTCTTCAAGGATGAGGTGCGCAAGGTCGGTGAGGAACTCGGACTCTCGGCGGACATCGTGTGGCGCCAACCCTTCCCGGGTCCGGGACTTGCGGTGCGCATCGTGGGCGAAGTAACGCGCGAGCGCGCGGAGATCTTGCGCGCCGCTGATGCCGTGGTCGTTGACGAAGTGAAGAAGGCGGGCCTCTATCGCGAACTCTGGCAGAGCTTCGCGGTGTTGCCGGCGGTCAAGACCGTGGGCGTTATGGGCGATGGTCGCACCTATGCCTACCCCATCATCATCCGCGCCGTCACCAGTGACGACGCAATGACGGCTGACTGGGCGCGCTTGCCCTACGACCTGGTGGAAACCATCTCTAACCGTTTGATTCGTGAAGTGCCGGGCGTGAATCGTGTCGCTCTCGACGTGACCAGCAAGCCGCCAGGCACGATTGAGTGGGAGTGAGCCGCTTCGGTTATTCCGATGAGGACCTCTGGGCGAGCGAACCGGTTCCCGAGGTACCTCAAGACGCGTCGCACCTCGTTGAGGGTCTGACGATTGAGCAGGCGCGAGCGGTCACGCACCGTGACGGCCCGCTGCTCATCGTGGCCGGGGCGGGTTCGGGCAAGACCCGAGTCTTGACGCGCCGCATCGCGCACTTGCTCGCCACCGGCGACGCGAGGTCCGCGGAGATTCTGGCCATTACCTTCACCAACAAGGCCGCGGACGAAATGCGCCACCGCGTGGTGGACCTCATTGGTGATGACGCCAAGTCCATGTGGGTGGCGACCTTCCACTCCGCCTGCCTTCGCTTGCTGCGCATGTACCCGACGGCCGTGGGATACGAAGCCAACTTCACGATTTATGACGCGGACGACGCACAGGGACTGATCGACCGCCTGATGAAGGAACGCGGCATGGACGGCAAGACGCCATCGACGCGTGCCGTGACCGCCATGATCTCGGCTGCGAAGAACCGCATGGAAAGTCCCAGTGAGTGGGCGGACAACAACTCGTTCACTCCGCGCAGTGCGGAGATTGCCGCGGTGTACGGCGCGTACGTCGCGGAGCTGCGTAAGAGCAACGCGATGGACTTTGATGACCTGCTCTTAAACGCGGTGCGCTTGCTGCGCGATAACCCCGCCATTTTGGCGAACCTGCAAGACCGCTTCCGTCACATTTTGGTGGACGAATTTCAAGACACCAACTACGTCCAGAATCACTTCGTCACTTTGCTCGCTGATCGTTATCGACAGATTTGCGTGGTGGGTGACTCGGACCAGTCCATCTATCGCTTCCGCGCGGCGGACGTGCGCAACATCTTGGAATTCGCCGAGCGTTTTCCCGATGCCGAAACGGTGATGCTGGAAGAGAACTTCCGCTCGACGCAGAACATCCTCGACGCCGCGAATGCGGTGATTCGCCTCAACACCTCTCGTCACCCGAAGAATCTCTACACCCGTCGCGGCCAGGGTTCTCCCATCGTCATCTACAAGGGCGGTGACGAATACGACGAGGCCACTTTCATCACGCGAGAGGTGTCGCGCCTGCGTCGCGAGGAGAACATCGGTTACGGCGACATGGCGATCTTTTATCGCACCAACGCGCAAAGCCGCGTGCTCGAAGAAATCTTCCGCGGGGCGGCCATTCCCTATCGCGTGGTGTCGGGTCAGCGCTTCTATGAGCGCAAGGAAATCAAGGACGCCCTGGCCTACGCCCGCCTGGTGGTGAACCCTCGCGATGACCAAGCGGTGCGCCGAGTTATTAACGAACCGAAGCGCGGCGTGGGCGCGATGGCCATGGCCAAGTTGGCCATCTTCGCCCAGGAACGAAATGAGTCCCTGCTCGATGCGGCCGCGCACGCGGACGAATCGGGCCTCACGCCTCAAGCGCTGCGCGGCGTCAAGGCCTTCACGGAGATCATCGAAACCTTGCGCGCCATGAACAACGATCTGTCGCCGGCCGACATGATTGGCGCCATCGTGGAGCAATCGGGCCTTGGTGAGGCCCTACGCGCCGAGAACACCGAAGAAGCTCGTGGGCGTCTCGAAAACCTCGGTGAATTGGCGTCCGCGGCGGCGCAGCACCAGAGCCTCGAGGAGTATCTCGAACGCATGGCCCTCTCGGCGGAGAGCGACCACTTAGACGATGGTTCGGGTTCGGTCTCCATGATGACCATGCACGTGGCCAAGGGCCTCGAGTTCGAGGCCGTCTTCGTGACGGGCCTCGAAGAGGGCGTTTTCCCGCACTCGCGCGCCCACGCTGACCCCGACGAACTCGAAGAAGAACGACGCCTGTGTTACGTCGCCCTCACTCGCGCCAAGGCGCACCTCGCCCTGTCGATGGCGTGGACCCGCACCATGTGGGGCCGTGTGGTTGATGGTCTCCCGAGCCGCTTCTTGGCTGAGATCCCGGAGGAACTCACGGATAACCGATCGAGTCGCGCCCCGCTTCGACGCTCCAGCTTCGCGGACGATGGATTCATTGGGCGCTCCACCGAATTCACCGAAGGTCGCGCGTTTGGCGCGGGCACGCCGCCACGACCGAAGTCCACGGGTGCCGAGAACTTGGGTCTGCGCCCCGGTGATCGAGTGGTGCACGAACGCTTTGGTGGCGGCACCGTGATGGCGACGGAGGGCTCGGGCGCGCAAATGCGGGCCGACGTCAATTTTGACGCCCACGGTCGCAAGAAGTTGATTCTCGCGATGACCCCTCTAAGAAGGGCCTAAGAGTTCCCGCGAGTACGCCGGAGCGACGCTCTCGCCTGCCAAAATGGTCCCCATGTCCGTGACGCGCCCCTCCTCTCGCCGTGACGGCCAACGCTTCCAGGCTCCGAAGAAGCCCGTCACCAAGTTCGTTTATTACCGCCGTCGTGCCATTACCGCTCTCGGACTCATCACGGTTCTGTACGTCGGCTACCTCGGCATCACTCTGGCGCAGGCGCTCACCAATCCGTCCTACGGCGTCTCGATGTCGGCGCGCGGCGCCGAGTGGGGACGCGAGCACGGCCTCGGGGGTGTCGTCACGTGGGTGGAAACCGAGTGGTACAACCTCAATCCGCCGAAGAAGGGTGGCAAGCCCTCACCGAACTCCTTCGGATCAGGTCCGTCCTACGTGAACGTCCCCGCGTCAGGCCACTTGCCAGCGCCAGTGCGCATCATTTCCCCCGCCTCGCCTGCCCTGCCGGGTGAGGGCGTCTGGCACGTTGAGGGTCGTCGCAGTGCCAAGGGTATTCCCGGCGTCTACGAAGCCTTCGTTCGACCCGACGCCGTGCACACCAGCTTCGTGGTGGGCGTGGCCTGGATGGACCCGTCGGTCCTCAAGGCTCGCCTCTACTCCGGTTCGTTCATACCTGGTGGGGGACCCTTTAAGTACTCCGCCCCGATTTCGGCCATCGCCTCGCGGACCCTCGTGGCCTCGTTCAACGCCGGATTTCGTATGCAAGACGCGAACGGTGGTTATTACACCGACGGCAAGATTGCTAATGGCCTACGACTGCGAAGCGGCGCCGCGTCTCTCGTGATCTACAAGAACGGCAAGATGACCGTGGGTCAATGGGGCCGAGACTTCCACATGACGTCTGACGTGGTGTCGGTTCGCCAGAACCTGGATCTCATCGTGGACAAGTCGAAGCCGGTGGCTGGACTTGACTCTCGCGACACCAAGAAGTGGGGCGTCACCCTCGGTGGCGCGGCCTACGTGTGGCGCTCGGGTATGGGCGTGACCGCTAATGGTGCTCTCGTCTACGTCGGTGGACCGAGTCTGTCGATTACTGGCCTCGCCGATGTGCTGGTGCGCGCGGGAGCGGTGCGGGCGATGGAGCTCGACATCAACACCGACTGGGTTCAGTACTCGACCTTTGCCGGCCCGCTGGGCACGTCGATTAATGGTGGCGATGGCACTCGACTGCTCAGCACCATGATCGGTCCCCCGTCGCGCTACTTCGCGTCGTGGTGGAATCGTGACTTCATCACGATGTCATTGAGATAGGCCCGCCACGCCGATTGTCGGTGACGGTGGGCCACCACTGTGCTGGCCCACGGCCACTGTGCGAACATAAACAAAACGGCCCGGGCACGTGCGTGCCCGGGCCGTTGTGATGTGCGACGTACTACTGAGCCTTGGATTCCTTCAGAACCTTGGCGCCACCAATGGCGACGTACAGAACGAAGGCGATGACGAAGCCCACGGGGAACGCAATGTCACCCCAGGCGCCGTTGTGCTTCGGCACGATACCGGTGTAGAACTTCTGGTTCGCGAAGAGCCAGATGGACAGCGCGGTGCCGACGGCGAAGGCAATCGGACCGGCGATGTTCTCGCGTGACGTGAACAGGAACTTCTGAATCGACGATCCACGACGGAGCAGCTTGTCCGCGAAGATAACGCCGAGCCATGGGCCAATCCAGTACGACATGACCAAGAGGAAGTTCTCCAGGTTGTTCGCGGGGTTGGTCATAGCCCAGTGAGCCAGGAAGAAGCCCGGCACACCGAAGGCCACGGCCGTCAGAGCACGCAGGAGGTTGGTCTTCAACTTCACGCCCATGGTCAGGAACGACATGCCACCGGAGTAGATGTTCAAGGCGTTGGCGCAGATTGAGCCGAGCACGATGCCGGCCAGAATCGACTTGCCCAGCCAGGTCGGCAGCAAGTGGGTGAAGTCCGACACGGGGTTGGTGTTCGCGCCGTAGTCGCGCATACCGGCGGTCACGGCCGCGGCACCCACAATCTGCAGAACCGTCGCGGAGGTGAAGAGGCCAAGTGCGGCACTCTTACCCGCCTGCTTCGGGTCTTCCGACTGGGGAAGGTAACGCGAGTAGTCCGACGAGAACGGGTTCCAGCCCGCGGCGTAGCCGTACACGGCTCCCACGAAGACGAGGAACGCGCCCGGGAAGAACGGGTGGCTCGCGACGTTCGGGTGGCTCTGGGTCAGCACGAACACGGCCGCGAATCCGAAGGCGGCAGCCAAGAACGGCATCAAGAATCGCTCGACGCTCTGGATGAGGTTGTGTCCCACAAAGGCGACGGTGACCTGAACCAGCACGACAATGATCAGTGACAACAGCGTGCTCAAGTGGGTCAGGGACGCCAACGCGAACGCACCCGAGGCACTGTTCACGGCGAACCAGCCAATACCAGCAGCAAACGCGTTCGCGCCCGACGGCAGGATGTTGCCCAGCTTGCCGAAGGCGGCGCGGCTCAGCACCATCTGCGGAACGCCGTACTTCGGGCCGTCCTGCGTCAAGACGTATTGCGCAATCGCGCCGAGCAAGTTGCCGATCAGGATGCCGACCACCGCTTCAGCAAAGCTGAGGCCGAAGAAGACGCCCAACGCACCCACGTAAATGGTGGCAAATTCGAGGTTCGGGCTGGCCCAGGTGGCGAACAACTGCTTCGCGCGCCCGTGGCGATCCGACTCAGGAATAGCTTCGATGCCACCCGGCTCAACGGTTAATACTTTTTCTCCGTATTCGCCTTCGCGAATTTCAATTTCAGACATATGTTTCCCCTCAACGGTTTCGTTTATAAGTCCTGGTTCGCACGGTGCCAACCGGCACAGAAACTAGTCGACGAGGCATTCATGCTCGATTGATACCGCGGGGGACCAATATTCCCTTGACGAGAGAATCGTGCCGGTCGACGGTGACCGTTTGCCAGGGTGGCCCCCTGTCGATACCGAGCCGGATTTTCGGCACTCGCAGCTTCTGTGTCCACTGATTTTCGCCGGGCGCCCACGAGGTAGCGGTGCTCCCGACGCAACGACGGTCGTCTAACGACCGCGATCAGCTAATCGCGTCCCGCCGGTGCGTACTCACCTTTAATTACGAAGTAGGAACCGCGAATGACGCCGGCCAATTTTGATTTTTGGCGAGCATACTTAAACGCGGACAACTCAGTGGGTTCCGCCATTTCGTCGGACAACTTGAATCCCACGGCGCGCTTGGGCTTATCGCCGTCCACGGTGTACAGCACGTTCACGGCAAGGCCACTCTCATAAAAAACGTGTGTCCAGCGAATGTTCTCAACGAGGAGTTCACTGACTTCCAGGGCGGGGGACTGAATCTCGATATTGCGCTCGGTGGACAAAATATTCGCGACGTACGTCACGATCTCGGGGCGCTCGGTCGCGGCAAAAGTCACGAACTCGTGCCCGTACTTGGTGTGGAAGTAACGAGCCTCATTAGCGCGCAGTCCCGCGAGCGCCGGCGCGTGAGGAGAAGACTCGAGGCCCACCGTGGACACGGTGGTGAAGTCGACGAGGTAGCCCACTACTTGACTTGTGCGAGCTTGCGCCAGATCGGGCGCGGCAGGTGCAGCAAAACGAGGAAGACCCACTTCAAGATGCTCGGCGACGTGATAACGCCTGCCGACGTGCCGAGGCCCTTGACGATGTTGTCGGCACACTCGTCCACGCTGGTCGTGAAGGGAACATCCTTCATGCCGGTGGTCATCTTGGTGCGCACCATTCCCGGTCGCACGATCTGAATGGACACGCCTGTGTCGACGAGGGAGTCCGCGAGGCCCTCGCAGAAGCGGTCGAGTCCGGCCTTGGCGCCGGCGTAGAGGTAGTTGTCGCGACGAACGCGAATGGCCGCTACCGACGAGTACACCAAAATGCGGCCGCTGCCCTGCGCGACGAGGCGCTGGCGAATTTCGGCCAAGGCCGCCACCGGCCAGGAGTAATTCACAGCCGCCATTTCGGCACTCGCCGCGGCGTCGTTCTCCATGGCCAACTGGTCGCCGAGGAGACCCACGGCAATAACGACGAGGTCTGCCGGCGCGCCCAGCGCATCGAAGGCCTCGGCCACGGTGGCCCCGGCCTGCTCGGGACGGGCCGCGTCGAAGGTCACGCTAGAGATGTCGGTCGCGCCCGCGGCGGTGAGCTCGGCGCCACGCGCGGCCAAGCTCTCGGCGCTGCGGCCGGCAAGAACCAGACGTCGAGCGCGCTGCTTCACGAGGCGCAGCGTTACCGCGTGCGAGATGTCCGAGGTGCCACCAAAGACAATGACGGTCTGGGGCTGTCCGAAGGCGTTTTCCATGATTTCTACTTTCGTATGAGGTCGAGGCGACGAGCGAGGTCGCTGGTTAAGAGGTTCTCGGGGTCCACGCGAGCCTTCACGGAGAGGAACTCGTCGACGCGCGGATACATGGCGCGCAGGTGACGACCATCGAGACGGGCATCCTTGGCGAAGTAGAGGCGGCCACCGGCACTCAGGACAAGTTCGTCGAGTTCGTCGAGAACGCGGGGCAGGGCGGCGGGGCCGACCGGCAGGTCGAGGGCCAAGGTCCAGCCGGCCATGGGGAAACTGAGGTGACCGGGGCTGCCCGGACCGAAACGCTTCAGCACTGCGAGGAAGCTCGGCACCTTGGACGCGGAGAGTTGATCGATGGCCTTCACCACCATCTCGCCCGCCGAGTCCGGCACCGCGAACTGATACTGGACGAAACCGCGACGGCCATAGAGGCGGTTCCAGTCGTTGATGCCGTCAAGGGGGTGAAAGAAGGTGGGAATGCTCTGGACTTGGCGGTCCTTGTGCACCGGCGCCACGCGGAACCACGCCTCGTTGAAGATCTTGATGGAGAGGGGATTGAGTAGTCCGCTCGGCGCGTCAAAGGGGATGGTCAACTTCGCCTTCGAGGGACCCTCGAGGGAGGGGGAGTCCAGATCGCTCACGCGGGCGTGCTCGCCCCGCGTGATGATGCCGCGGCCCATGTGGCGGCCGGTGGTCATGCAGTCCACCCACGCCACGGAGTAACGGTGCGTGGCGTCGGACTCTTTGAGTTCGCGCATGACCTCATCGAGCGAATTAACGCGACGAGTGTCGACGAGCACCTTGTCGGTCTCGATGGGGATGAGCTGCACTGTGACGTGGGTAATGAAACCGGTGAGGCCCATGCCGCCGACGGTGGCCCAAAAAAGCTCGGGGTCGCTGCTCGGAGTGATCTCGTAAACGCCACTCGGAGTGACCAAGGTGAGGCGCAGCACGTGTTGGCCAAAGGAGCCGTCGACGTGGTGATTCTTGCCGTGCACGTCAGCCGCCACCGCGCCGGCCAGAGTGACCTGGCGAGTACCGGGAGTGACGGGCACAAACCAGCCCTTCGGCATGGTGATGCGAAGGAGATCGTCGAGGGAGAGGCCGGCACCGGCGGTGATTACTCCGGTGGCGGCGTCAAAGTGGTGCACCTCGCTGAGGCTTCGGTTATCAAGCACGAGGCCACCGCTGACTTGGGCGGGGTCGCCATAACTACGACCGAGGCCACGACCGATGACGGGTCGCTTTTCGGCAAAGGCCGCCTGGACATCCTCGACGCTGGTGGGGGATCGTCGCTCGGCTCGTGCGGGGGCCGTGCGGCCCCAGCCCGCGAGAAGTTCTTTACTCATCCGTAGATTCCTATCGCGAAACAGATGGCCCACGCGAAGCCCAAGGCTTGGAAGATTCGGTCATTGAGCACGAGGTCTTCCGGTGCGCCTCCCTCACCATTTTCCAGCAAGCGGAGAATGTGCAAGATCGCGAGCACGACGGGAATCACGGTGAGGCGAATCGCGGCCGCCTCGTGGTGCACGGAGGACAAACCGGTGATTGACGAGTCGAAGGCCCAGAGGCAATACGCCGTGACGGTGACGCCGGCCGCCAAGGTGAGCGCGGAGCGTAAAAAGTGTTCGCTGTAGTCGCCGAGCACCTTGCGATGTGCGCGAGCACCACTCTCGAGCAGTTTCACTTCGGCAAAGCGCTTGCCCACGACGAGAAAGAGCGCACCGAAACTGATGACGACGAGGAACCACGACGAGACGTAGAGGTGGCTGGCTTCCGCACCGGCGATAGAGCGCAGCAAGAAGCCCGAGGCCACCATCGCGAGCTCGAGGACGGGCAATTCCTTGCCACCGAGAACGTAGAAAAGCTGAATGCCGGCGTAGATCGCGAGGACCACCACCAGACCCGTGATCTGGTGGAGAAAGAGCACCGGGGCCAGGAAGCTGGAGGCCAGTAACGCGATTCCGAGAATGACCGCCACTCTCGGCGACACCGCACCTGACGCGATCGCCCGGAACTTCTTTTTCGGGTGCAGGCGGTCGGCCTCGACATCTCGGACGTCATTGAAGAGATAGATAGAGGACGCCAGGGCGGTGAAGGCGGCGAAGGCCACCAGGGTGTGGATAGCGACGCTGCGTTGGCTGAGGACGCCCGCCGCCGCAGGGGCGACCACGACGAGACCATTCTTTACCCATTGTCGCGGGCGAACCGCAGAGAGAAGAGCCCGAAGGCGTTGGCCGAACGTCACGCGAACACGCTAGTTCCAACGGGCTATGAACACTGTATCACGCGTGATACACTCCGGATATGACAGATGTGTCAATCCGAGATCTGAGAAATCATGGGGGAGAAGTCGTGACCCGAGTGCAAGCAGGAGAGACCTTGACAGTGACCCGAGACGGACAGCCGGTCGCTCAGATAGTCCCTCTCGATCGAGCACCACTGAATCGAGAAATCCTTCTGGCACGCTGGCGACTCCTCCCCGCAATTGATGAAACCCGTTTTCGTGCCGATGTCGACTCGGTGATTGATCAGGAGAATTGGTAATGGATCGCCAAGGCACACCGCGGGGGATTCTTGACACCAACGCAGTGATCATGATGGAGCGGATTGACTCTGAGTACCTCCCACTCGAGCCCATGATCACCACCATCACACTTGCGGAGTTATCGGTTGGCCCCGGCGCGACGAGTGATCCCCTCGAGCAAGCAATTCGTCAAATGCGCTTACAGCAAGCGGAGTCAGATTTCGTATCAATCTCCTTCGATTCGGCTGCCGCACGAGCCTTTTCGCGCGTGTCGGCCTCATTGCGAGCTGCGGGTCGAAAACCCCACGCACGAGCATTTGACGCGCTGATTGCTGCCATTGCAATGTCGCGAGACCTACCTCTCTACACGTGCAATGGAGACGACTTTCGGGGCATTTCGGGGCTTGATGTTCGTCGAATGCCACATCCGGGAGACGTACGGAGGTCCTAGAGGGCTACCGTGACCGCGTCAATTATGCTTCCCTAACGTGACGCGCACGTATCGAGTGGTAGTGGCCAAGCCAGGCCTTGACGGTCATGACCGTGGGGCCAAGGTCATCGCCCGTGCTCTTCGTGACGCCGGCTTCGAAGTGGTCTACACCGGTCTTCACCAAACTCCCGAGCAGGTCGTGCAGGCGGTCGTGGACGAAGACGCTGACGCCGTCGGTCTCTCCCTTCTGTCGGGCGCCCACCTCGTCTTGGTGCCCCGCGTCATCGAACTTCTCGCCGCGGCCGGCCGCAGCGACGTTCTGGTCATCGTGGGCGGCATCATTCCGGACGCCGACATTCCCGTTCTTCAGGCCCAGGGCGTCGGCCAGGTCTTTACCCCCGGCACCGCCCTCAGCGAGATTGGCTCATGGCTGGAAGCCGCGCTCGATGCTCGCGAGAGCGCCGTAAATTCGTAACGCATTACATAACGCGCCCCCCAGCGCAAGGAGAAATAGCAGTGGACCTATTTGAATATCAAGGCAAGCAGTACTTCGCCCGTTTCGACATCCCGGTCTCACCCGGTGACATCGCCGAGACCGTCGATGAGGCCGTGGCCATTGCCGAGCGCATTGGTTTCCCCGTCGTCGTCAAGGCGCAGGTCAAGGTCGGTGGCCGCGGCAAGGCCGGCGGCATCAAGCTCGCCGACACCCTCGACGAGGTGCGCACGCACGCCGGCAACATCCTCGGCATGGACATCAAGGGCCACACCGTTCACCGCGTGTGGATTGAGCGCTCGAGCGACATCGCCAAGGAGTACTACGCGAGCTTCACGCTGGACCGTCCGAACAAGGTGTACCTCGGCATGCTCAGTGCCGAAGGTGGCGTGGAGATTGAAGAAGTCGCCGCGAACAACCCGGACGCCATTTCCATGCTCTCGATCAACCCCCTCGATGGCCTCAGCCTCGAGCAGGCGCGCACCTGGGTGGCCGACGCCAAGATCGACGACATTGCTCGCGAGCAGACGGCCGAGCTTCTGGTGAAGCTGTACCGCTGCTACGTCGAGGGTGACTGCGACCTCGCCGAGATCAACCCCTTGATCTTGACCCCCGAGGGCAAGGTCCACGCGCTCGACGCCAAGGTCACCTTGGACGAGAACGCCGCCTTCCGTCACCCCGAGTGGGACGAGTACCGCGCGACCGAGACCGAAGACCCGCGCGAAAAGATGGCCAAGGAAAAGGGCCTCAACTACATCGGTCTTGACGGCACCGTGGGCATCATCGCCAACGGCGCCGGCCTCGCCATGAGCACGCTCGACGTCGTGAACCAGGTCGGTGGCTCCGCCGCCAACTTCCTCGACATCGGTGGCGGCGCGAACGCGGACGTCATGGCGGCCGCGCTCGAAGTCATCAACGCTGACCCCAAGGTCAAGTCGATCTTCGTGAACATCTTCGGTGGCATCACCCGCGTGGACGAAGTCGCCAAGGGCATCATCGAGGCGCTGCGTCGCGTCGAGATCACCTCGCCCATCGTGATGCGTCTCGATGGCACCAACGCGGTCGAAGGCCGCGCCCTGCTCGCTGAGCACCTCAACGACAAACTGATTTCCGAGCCCACCATGCTGGACGCCGCCCGCAAGGCCGTGGCCCTGGCGAACGCCTAAGGACGAATAATGAGCATCTTTATTGACGAAAACACCAAAGTCATCGTGCAGGGCCTGACCGGTGGTCAGGGCCGTTTCCACGGACTGCGCAACAAGGCCTACGGCACGAAGGTCGTCGGCGGCGTGACCCCCGGTAAGGGCGGTACCGACGTCGAGGGCATTCCCATGTTCAACACCGTGCGCGAAGCGGTCGAGGCCACCGGCGCGACGGCGTCGTTCGTGGTCGTCCCGCCGAAGTTCGCCGCGGCCGCGATCTTGGAGGCCGCCGAAGGTGGCATCACCTTCATCGTGTCGATCACCGAGGGCATCCCGGCGCACGACGAAGCGGTGACCTTCAACCGTCTCGTGCGCGACTTTCCGAACGTGCGTCTCCTCGGACCGAACTGCCCGGGCATCATCAGCCCCGGAAAGGCCAATATCGGCATCACCTCGGGCGACATTGCGCTGCCCGGTGGACCGGTGGGCATCGTGAGCCGTTCGGGCACCTTGACCTACCAGGCGCTGCACGAGCTCAGCCAGCAGGGCATCGGTCAGACCACCTGCGTCGGCATCGGTGGCGACCCGGTTCCCGGCACCAACTTCATCGACGCCCTCAAGGCGTTCAACGATGACCCCGAGACCAAGGCCGTCATGATGATCGGTGAAATCGGTGGATCGGAAGAAGAGCGCGCCGCCGAGTGGATCAAGGCCAACATGACCAAGCCGGTCGTGACCTACATCGCCGGTGTCACCGCCCCTCCGGGCCGCAAGATGGGCCACGCCGGTGCCATCATCACGGGTTCCTCGGGCACCGCTCAGGCCAAGATGGACGCGCTGGCTGCCGCCGGCGTGCACGTCTGCCTGAACCCCACCGAAGCCGGTGAGAAGATGGTGGAAATCGTCCGCGGCCTCTAAGCCGACGGTCGGTTCACCGACTGATCTCGCGAACCGTCCGTCATCGGGGAAACCCGCGGCGGACGGTTCGTTGTTTATAAGGAGAGAGATGGCAGAGCTTCTCGATGGCGCCCGCGTGGCGGCGCGCATGAAGATGGAACTCGCAGACCGCGTGGCGCGCCTGCGCGCCCAGGGTCGCTCCGTCGGCCTCGGCACCATCTTGGTGGGCGATGACGGCCCGAGTGCCACTTATGTCGCACTCAAGCACGCGGATTGTCACGAAATGGGCATCGAGTCCATCGGTGTTCATCTCCCCGCCGATGCCTCGCAGGACGAGATCATCGCCGCGGTAGAGGAGATGAACGAGAACCCCCTCGTGCACGCCTTCTTGGTGCAGCTTCCGCTGCCGGATGGGGTGGACACCGAGCAAGTGTTGCAGCGCATTCGTCCCGACAAAGATGTCGATGGCCTTCACCCCATCAACCTTGGCAAGCTGGTCCTCGGTGCACCCGGTCCCTTGCCGTGCACGCCCGCGGGCATCGTGGAACTACTCGCCGCACATCGCGTTGAGGTCGACGGCCAGCACGTCGTCGTTATTGGTCGTGGGGTCACCGTCGGCCGACCACTCGCGCTCTTGCTGGCGAGCAAGCGACCAGGGTGTAACGCCGCGGTCACGGTGGTGCACTCGGGAGTGGAGAACTTCGTCGAGATTGTCCGCAGTGCCGATGTGATTATTTCCGCGGCCGGTGTGCCTGGTCTCGTGACCGCTGACATGGTGAAACCCGGAGCGGCGGTGGTGGGTGCCGGGACGAGTTGGAGCGGAAAGAAACTGCTCTCTGACATTGACCCCGAGGTCGAGAGCGTGGCGGCCTGGGTCACACCTCGCATTGGTGGGGTGGGCCCGATGACGCGCGCCATGTTGCTGGCGAACGTGGTTCGATCGGCCGAGAAGGTCAGCTAAGACCGGACGAAGGCCCCCGTCGTCGCGGTGAGGTCGTCGTTTAGAGGGTGACAAAGTCGTGACGCGACACTGCGTGACGGTACGGCACCCCTCGCCGTGACCTGGGTGTTTTCGCCCTACTATTTACCTACTACGAACGCGGGAGGACGCCATGGGCCAAGACAAATGGGGTCGTGAATACGACGAACGCCCGTGGGGCGCCTACACCGTTTTGGATGACGACGCCGCGGACCACAAGGTCAAGCGCATTGTGGTCGAGCCGGGAAAGCGTCTGAGCTACCAGCGCCACAGCCAGCGTTCCGAACACTGGTTCATCGTGTCGGGCACCGCGACCGTGACTTTGAACGAAGTGGACTACGAGGTGGGCCCCGGTCAGTCCATTGAGGTGCCCGTGGGCACGAACCACCGCTGCGCGAACTATGGCAGCGAGCAGGTCGTGTTCATCGAAGTGCAGTACGGGACGTACTTCGGCGAAGACGACATCGTGCGTCTCGACGACGACTACGGCCGCGCCGACGCGTAATGCTCATCCACGAGCTGCTGGCCCAGGGGGTCACGCGCTCTTTCGAATTCTTTCCGCCGAAGTCTGACGAGGAATCAGCCACGCTGTTTTCCACCATCGCCACACTGCAGCCCCTGGAGCCCTCTTTCGTCTCAGTGACCTATCGCGGGGGCCGCGAATCGCGCCAGCGCACCTTTGACCTCGTCGAGCGAATTCAGTCCGCCGATCGCCTCACCGCGATGGCGCACCTCATTTGCGTCGGGCACCGCCGTGACGAGATGTCCGAGATTTTGCGCCACTATCTCGACGCGGGCGTGACGAACATCATGGCCCTGGGTGGCGATGTGCCCGATGACCCGGACCTCGTGGCCAGCGACTTCGCTCACGCCAGTGACCTCGTGGCGCTGGCTCGTGAGATCGGCGGCTTCTCCATTGGGGTGGCCGCGCACCCCCAGGGACATCCCCGTTCACCGTCACTGGCGAGTGACCGCGACTTTCTGGCCCGCAAATTAGAGCAGGCCGACTTCGCGGTGACCCAATTTTTCTTTCGTGCCGACGAGTGGGTGTCACTCGTCGACGACCTGGCTCGTCGCGGCGTGACCAAGCCGGTGGTGCCGGGCATCATGCCGGTGACCGCCTTGTCGTCTATTGACCGCATGGCGGCCATGGGGGCGGCGGTTCCCGCCGACGTCGTGGCCCGCCTGCAGGCTGCCGATGAGCGCGGGGGCAAAGAGGCGGTGCGCGAGGCGGGAATTGCCGCCGCGAGCGAATTATGCCGTGATTTGTTGGCCGCCGGGGCGCCGGGCCTGCATTTTTATACCCTGAATCGCTCTCAAAGTTCTCGGGAGATCTGGTCACAGCTCTGGCCCTAAGTCCTTCGCTGACCGTGGCCATTCACTCCTAAACTCACACACGGTTGAGCGCCGTCGACGTTGCGCCCCACCAGGAGAGAACTTATGACCACCCCCATTCAGGTCACCGTGACCGGCGCCGCCGGTCAAATCGGTTACCAGCTGCTCTTTCGTATCGCGTCCGGTCAGGTCTTCGGACCGAACCAGCCGGTGGCGCTGCGCCTGCTCGAAATTGAGCCCGCCATGAAGTCCCTCCAGGGCGTCGTGATGGAGCTCGATGACTGCGCCTTCCCGCTGCTCACCAACATCGAAGCCACCAGCGACCTCGCAACGGCGTTCGACGGCACCAACTGGGCGCTGCTCGTGGGTTCCGTGCCGCGTAAGGCGGGCATGGAGCGTGGCGACCTGCTCACCGTGAACGGTGGCATCTTCAAGCCGCAGGGCCGCGCCATCGCCGAGAACGCCGCGTCGGACGTGCGCGTCTTGGTCGTGGGCAACCCCTGCAACACCAACTGCCTCATCGCCCGCTCGAACGCGCCCGAGGTCCCGGCCGACCGCTGGTTCGCCATGACCCGCCTCGACCAGAACCGCGCCGAGACGCAGCTCGCCAAGAAGGCCGGCGCCCCGGTGGGTGACGTGAAGAACCTCGCCATCTGGGGTAACCACTCGGCGACGCAGTTCCCCGACTTCGCGAACGCCACCATCGCCGGTCAGGCCGCCACGGCCGCGATCAGCGACCACGACTGGTTGAAGGGTGACTTCATCACCACAGTGCAGAAGCGCGGCGCCGCCATCATCGAAGCGCGCGGTGCGTCCTCGGCTGCCTCGGCCGCCAACGCCGCCCTCGACACCGTCATTGGTCTCATCAACCCCACCGCCGCGGACGACTGCGTCTCGGTGGCCGTCACCAGCACCGGCGACTACGGCGTGCCCGAGGGCTTGACCTTCGGTTTCCCCATCGTCGCTGACGGTGTGGGTGGCTGGTCGGTGAAGCCGGGCTTCGAGCTCGACGAGTTCGCCAAGGCCAAGATCCAGATCACCACGGACGAGCTCATCAGCGAGCGCGACGAAGTGCGTGCCTTGGGCCTGATTTAAAGACTGTCGATAACACGGCCCCTCGCGCGAGCGGGGGGCCGTTTGTCGTTAGTGGGGGAAGTTGAGCGTGGCGAGCTGCGTCGCGAGCGCGGGTGCGAGATAGTTCATGTAGTCCGTCGAGACGTGGCCGTAATCGACGTAGACCAGGTAGTTAGAAATCGCCGCCGGACAGACGTTCTGCGTGCCCACGGTGGTGGCGCTCTGGCAGAAGTAGCCCGTGACCGGGATCAACGTGGCTTTCGACGCGGTCGCAATGGCCGCGTCGCGCACCAGATAGGCGTTGTAGTTGGACATGAAGTTCGCGGTGTTGCCGACCCAATAGTGCGGGGC
>Ga0007859_1000213_pt1 | contig 16278 bp, 13 predicted proteins | sample CryBogCBH27Jul07_FD_71222 | JGI IMG/M metagenome (GOLD analysis project Ga0007859, IMG submission 71222) | Freshwater microbial communities from Crystal Bog, Wisconsin, USA - CBH27Jul07 | ecosystem: Environmental > Aquatic > Freshwater > Lake | place: Crystal Bog, Wisconsin, USA | collected...
TTGCTCCAACTGGCAAGGCTCATTGCGACCGCCAACAAGAAGGCTGTTTCAGAAACCGCACCGATCCTGTCTGCGGCGCTTCCCACGGGGGAGCGCGTTCAGATCGTGGTTCCCCCAGCCGCCGCACAGATCTCGGTCACGATTCGTAAACCCTCTGAAATCGACAAGACTCTTGCAGAGCTTGAAGCCGAAGGGGCCTTTGACCAGGCAGAAACCGGAGTCAGCGGGCTCAAGGACTTCGAGGTTCAGCTCAAGGATTTTCTGAAAGCCGGAGAGATACGGAAGTTTCTTGAACTCGCCGTAGAAACTCACCGAAACATTCTGGTTTGCGGGAAGACTGGTTCGGGGAAGACCACGATTACCCGAAGCCTCGCTGGAATCATCCCGAAACATGAACGCCTCATCACGATTGAGGATGTTCATGAATTATTCCTCCGTGACCATCCCAACAAGGTTCACCTCTTTTATGGACGCGAACAAAAGGAGGGCGTCAGTGCAAAGCAGGCGCTCGCCTCATGTCTTCGCATGAAGCCAGATCGAATTCTTCTGGCTGAGCTTCGAGGGGATGAATCCTGGGACTACATCAAGTCGATCAATACCGGCCATCCGGGATCGATCACGACGATGCACGCCAACGGGGCATGGGAGGCTTTCGATCAGCTTACGGCGCTCGTTAAAGACAGCCCGTCCGGGGCACACCTTGAGACCGCTCACATCCGTCATCGATTGCTTTCAACCCTTGATGTTGTCCTCTTTTACTCCCGCTGGAAGCTGAAGGAGGTCTGGTTCGATCCGGAACTCAAATACAGGTGCTGTGATGATTAGAACGCCTCAACTCATTCTGTTGTTTGGGCTCTTGGTCGGACTCTGGCTTTCCATTGCGGGGGCCATCCTTTTGGTCCTTATCAAGCGACCCCTGGGGGAATGGGAGTTTTTTACCTGGCTCAAATATCTCTGGTTCTATGGGTCAAGCATCCCGGACCCTCTCTTTTTCTCGGCGCTGGTGTCCTTTGGGGGGGTGATGCTGCCGGTGGCGGCCATCATTCAGGGCCGTGACAAACCCCTCTATGGCACCGCGAAACTGGCGACGCTCTACGATGTCACCAAGGCGGGGCTTTTTGCCAAGAAAGGGATTGTCCTGGGGCGAAAGGGAAGTCGGCTTCTCGTTTTTGATGGAGCGCAGCACGTCCTGATGTCTGCTCCAACGCGAAGCGGTAAAGGGGTGGGCATCGTTATTCCAAACCTTCTGCATTGGACCGATTCGGTTGTCGTTCTCGACATCAAACAGGAGAACTGGAATATCACCAGCCGGTTCAGAGCCAGGGCTCTAAAGCAGCCCTGTTTCCTCTTTAACCCGGCAGCAACCGATGGACGTAGCCATCGCTACAACCCTTTGACCTACATCGAGAGAAAAGACCCCGGAAAGCGGGTCGATGATGTTCAAAAGATCGCTGCCATGCTCTTCCCTGATCGTGAAGGGACGGACGTGATTTGGACTGCGACACCGAGAGCCCTTTTTACCGGGGTCGTGTCTTATCTGCTCGATATCGAGGGGGAAAAAGGATCGCCTCCAGTCACCATGGGTCAGGTTCTGCGGGAGTCTCTCCGGGATGGGGACGGTTCCGAGTATTTTGCAAAGATCATTGAAGAAAGAAGACGTGATGGGAGGCCGCTTTCTGCTGCCACAGAATCAGGTCTCAATACGTATATCAGCATCAAGTCAGAAAACACCCGCGCAGGCGTTGTCGGGAGTTTCAGATCGCGCCTTGAAATCTGGCTTAATCCTTTGGTGGATGCTGCAACGGCAGGGAATGACTTCGACCTTCGAGAACTGAGAACCCAACCCATGTCGGTCTATGTCGGCGTCACTCCAGACAATCTGGAACGGATGGGTCCGATCCTTAACCTCTTCTTCCAGCAGTTGATCGACCTTAATACCCGTTCCCTCCCCGGCTATGGGGAAAAGGGGAAGCACCAGTGCCTCCTTTTGATGGATGAGTTTTCATCGCTGGGTAAGGTTTCGATCCTCAATAAAGGGATTGCCTACATTGCGGGTTACGGGCTTCGGATGCTTCCTATCATCCAGAGCCCATCACAGTTGGTTGATGTCTATGGACGGGATGCCGCGCAGACCTTCCAGAGCAACCATGCGGTTTCCATCATCTTCCCTCCGAAGGCATCAGAAACCCAGACGGCCAGAGATATCTCGGAATGGCTCGGTTATGAAACCGTTAGATCCAGATCGCAATCACGCGGGATGGGCGTTTTTGTGAATAACCGACAGGCCAGCGAAAGCGTCTCCGAGCAGAGAAGAGCCCTTCTTCTGCCGCAGGAGATTACTAGCCTTGGGAGCAAGGTTGAGCTGGTTATTGCCGAGAACATCCCGCCGATTAAGGCAGAAAAGATCCGTTACTTCGAGGATAGATACTTCCTCAAGAAACTGGCCCAGGTCTCTAAATCCCTGGATTCCAACCGATCCGTTACAGGGCTGAATAAGGCAATAGCCGAAGGAAGCCTTGCGATGGACGTTCCCTTTATTGGGGACGCTCATTCATCAAAAACCAAAGAGGAAACTCATGAACCTATTCAAAGAAAAGGAACTATCGAACACGGTCCTGGAGAAGTTCAGGCGTGTTGAGGCCGGTGAATTCGTTGAGTTCACCCAGGAAGAAGCGGCCTTCGCGGGGGCATTCATAGAGGATGCCATCGGGATCGAGGACGTTGATGATTACGATGAAGAGGTGCGTAGCTATGTCCACTGAATCCGCACCCAAGACAACGACAGCACCGAAGAAGCAATTTCACGAAGAGGTTGCTGACCGACTTGTTGAACAGATCAAAGAGGGGACCGCTCCATGGCAAAAGCCATGGGTCCCAGGTGAAGAGGTTCTGCCTCATAACGCCACGACAGGAAACCGCTACAAAGGATTCAATGCGGTGTGGCTGATGGCTCAAGGCCGTGCGGATAGTCGCTGGATGACCTACAAGCAAGCTCAGGAGCTAGGGGCTCAGGTCAAAGCGGGAGAGCATGGAACCACCATCCAGTATTGGAAGTTTGATGACACCCGAGCCAAGAAGGATGACAACGGGAAGATCATCAAGAATGCCGAAGGAAAAACCGTTTACGAAACCTTCCGACTCGAACGCCCCAGAGCGTTTTACGCCACCGTATTTAATGCCGAGCAAATACAGGGTCTCCCCCCCTTAGAAAAGAAGGCTCCTGAATGGGACCCCCACAAAAGGGCCGAGGGTATTCTGGAGGCCACAGGGGCCAAGATTATGAATAAGGCCGGTGACGAGGCCTACTATAGTCCGACCAAGGACATCATCGTTTTGCCGGAGCGGTATCAGTTCCAGGAGCGTTCCGGGTATTACGCGACAGCGCTTCACGAGGTCGGTCATTGGACAGGACATTCCTCTCGCCTGGATCGTGACTTGTCGCATCCCTTTGGCAGCGATGGCTACGCCAAGGAGGAACTTCGGGCCGAGATTGCCTCAATGATTTTGGGTGCGGATGTCGGTGTCGGTCATGATCCAAGTCGCCATGCGGCCTATGTTGGGTCTTGGATCAAAGCGATTCGAGATGATCCATTGGTTCTTCAGAAAGCGGCGTCAGATGCCGAGAAGATCGTGGGATTCATCAAGGATCTTGAGCAGAAGAGAAACCAGAGCATCGAAGTGGCTCAAACTCAAACTGCCGCCATCAAGGCTACTCTCCAGGGCTCAGTGCAACCCCAAGATAGATCGCTTGGCAGGGCCGGGGAACACGAACTGACCACGCCGCTGCTTTCCTAAGAAACATTCACCGCGATCGGTTGTAGCTCAAATCCAAATTCGGTGGCGCGCTTATGCAACTGCCTGAGCACGCGCTCCCGATAGCGAGCTTCATAGTAATCCGAACCGGGATCCTGGTAGCTTGTTCCAAATCGCATGGCGTTGTACAGATGTACGGCGATCTTTCGCGCGGTCGCTGTTACGGCCTTCGCCTTTCCAATTCGCGCCGCCAATCTTCGATAAAACGCGCCTAAAGCCGTATCTGTTCGGCCAACCGTCACAGCAGCCAGTCTCAAATGTGCGGTTAGGCGCCGACTTGTTTTACGCGTGTGCGAGGACAGCACCTTGCCACCACTAATTTTGCAGCCCGGGGACAATGCAAGCCAAGAAGTGAAATGCTTGGCGGACGGCCATCGGCTCAAATCAGTTCCGCACTCGCTGATCACTCTCAAAGCTAAGTATGGGCCGACTCCATGGATTTGAGTGAGGTCAACACCAGTCAGCTGATACAGCTGAGGTCTCACATCAAAGTCCGGGGCATTTGGAGCCTTTGTTTTATGCTTCGGTGCCGGTAGTGGGGTCACCGGATGTGGCATTTCGCAGGACAGCTTACCGAGAATGCTCTCAATTTCAACATCAATGTCCTTGATCCGATCCTGATAAAAATCGTAAGCCGCCAGCGCTTGTTTGAGCGCGAAAATGTGTTCGGGTTGGTAGTTTCCCACTAAGGATGATCGGATAGTTGCAAGATCGGCTTTGCAGCGCATATCTCTGAATTGGGCGAGCTTATCTGCGTCCCGCTCACCATCTACGATGGCCCTGATGATATTCATCCCGGTTACACCCGTAATGTTGGATACAACATGGTGAAGCTGGATATTCATAAACGTCAGCGCCTTCTGCATATGCTGGATATGCGCCGCACCATAGTCGAGATGTCTCTCTCTCAGTCGGATATAGGACCGTAAGGCAGTAATGTCTCGTCCAGGCCTGAAGCTCGCACGCAATAAACCGCAGGAGTGCAATCTCTGAAGCCATTGCGCATCATTAACGTCACTTTTTCGGCCAGGAACCGTTTTGGTCTCACGGGCATTAGCGAGGATGACATCAAGACCTCGTGTCTCAAGCACCTCATAAACGGGCACCCAGTAGACGCCGGTAGATTCCATCGCCACGGTTTGAATCCCAACTGAAATCAACCAATCAGCCAACCTTTCAATATCTGTGGTGAACGCCTGAAAAGTTCGAACTGGCTCTGGATCGAGTTCTCCAGGGATTGCAACTACATGGAAGCGAGAGCCAATATCTATGCCTGCGGCATGCGTGTGCAGAACTGGAAGCCCTGACAGCCGATCCTCTTTTTTCTTCATGGCAACCTCCGTGATGATAGGCGCATCCGGCAGGGCTACGGATTAAATCAATTTCCTAAACGGGGTCGCAGAAGCGCCACCACAACTGGGTCCGCAATGCCCCAGGACCAGGTTTTTTGACGGGGTCATGCCTCCAAAAAGCTGACGGCCACGATCCGGATGCCGGACCAGTATATGCCTCGCCTTATGTTTCTAATCACATGGGGCACGGGCTGCCGAGAAGGCCGTTTTTTATTATTTCCAGCTCCCTCTGGGTGCGGATCAACTCCGCTTTCAGCCGAGAGATTTCCATCTGCTCCTGGGTGACGTTGCCGCTCTTGGGGCCCTTGAGAGTACCTTTAGAGGCTGCCTTTACCCAATTTCGGAGCGTCTGCTCCACCAAGCCTAGCTCTCGGGCCGTGCCTGCGATCGACTGTCCTGATTTAACCTTTTCAACAGCGAGTTCTCTGAACTCCAATGTGTACGCTTGCTTTGGAATCTTCATTCCGATTCTCCACTTCGATAACGTCCATCTTACGTTACCCTTGGTGGGCGAAAAATGAAGGGAACCTCAGTTCTGAAACGTCCCAAAGCGTTCGTTTTTCGCTTGAGTCGCCCCAGTTTTACCGGTCAGGCTGAGGCTTTTTGAGCGCGATGATGAGAAAGCCAATGAAAGGGAATCGTGAGTGGGATTGACCCTTGGAGGGAAGGGCTTAGGCAAACCTGGGGGGCGGTTCACTCCCAGATTTATTTGCTGGCGATACGGATTAATAAAACCTATTCCCTAACTTACCGCTCCAGAACACATCCTCTATCTTGGACGCAGGTAATGGAGATGACTTTTCGCTGAATGCATCCCTTCACCTCTACACGATAGATCCTAAGAGACTCTCTGCCGATCCACCGAGTATGCTTGTGGGTTTCCATTTGCGTCCCTAATACCTCAGCCTGCTCACAGCCTTCTTCTTTCATGAAGTGATCAAGAGCGGTTTGACTGGCAATTGCCATCTCCTCTTCCTGACTAGGTTGACTTATCACACAGCCTGGCAGTGATGACAGTGCTAGTAGCAGAGTTAGATACCCCAAAAGAACTTCAGGTGCAGTCAATCGATTAGTCATCATCGTCGTCGTCCTCTTCCGGTTTTCCCGTCTGAGTGGAAGCGGCTGATGCTTTTGAGTCTTTAACATTAGATACCACTCCAGGTGAGGCTCCTGTCGGTTGCCCTATAGGGGAGGGCGCTGACTTAACTGAATCCAGACTGAAGCTTCCTTTGCTCTTCGTGGTTTCGTTGGTTTCCGGCTCTTCAAAATTAACGAAAACGATCATCTTGACCATCCATTCGTCGGTGCTTTGTGTCATGCCCCTGCCGACGCCAAAATTAAGACTCCACTGGTCTTCGTCCCAGTCCACAACACCAAACATCGCTTGATACTGTTGGTTGGCTCGATCAGGGCGCGCAATCGAACCGATATCTCCGTAGTATTCGAACCCGAGCCCGAGATGATCGCCAATATATCGTTTAACGCCGACGGCTGGGCTAAAGCTGGGTGTGGAAGCGCTTTGAGAGCCCGATAGGTTCCAATTGACGAATCCGTTAACCGCAAAAAGCCATTCATCATCCTCATAACCAGAAGTAAATCCGCCGTTGAGGGAGTAGCTAGAAAAACTGAATTGCCGTTGATAACCCGAAAATGCCCAGGTAGTTCCCGCAAAGAATCCCCCTTCATCTGGCACGTCATAGGGCATCCAAGTGAGACGACCGATACCCCCCGCGACGTTGTAACCTCCCTGAGTGTTTGCCACCATCGGAAGATATGCGGTGGCTTCCAGCGAGGAGGTTAAAGAGTAGTCAATTTCTGGCGTAATCAGGATAAGGTCGCTAGGACGGGTAATACCAGAGGGCTGGCTTGCTGGCCCAACGGGGGCTCCGTTGATATGAATCGCCCCCGACATCACCCCTTCGTTGGACATCCCGCCCGTGAAGAGCTGGATGATGGGATCAATACCATTAGTTCGAGTCGCGGCTGTCACGGACAGGGGCAGCACAGCTATTGAGAGAAAGACAATTATTCTTAATTGATTCTTCTGGAAGGCAGTTAGCCCATATTTAGGGCTTTTACTGACCATCCATTTTCTCCTTTACGGACATTGCTCTTAAACCTGGATTATTGATACTCTGGCTTAGCGGCAATGATGCGCAGGGATTCCTCCCCAAAGAGTTCCATTTGGAATACTCTCTCTTTTCATGACGAGAGAGAGGTCATCGAGACGCGACCCTTCGGCAAGTACCGAGTCATAGAGTACGACGCAACGGGTTCCCACTGAGGAGCGAGCTTTCAGGCTCACTTTAGACATTTTCATAATGCGGTCTTCAAAGAGATGCGTCTGAAGGCTGGAGTCCTTTCCAATAATGCAGTCATCCCCAATGTCTACTAGATCAAACTCCGTCATAAAGTCAGTCTCGCAGTAAACTCTCTTCCCCATATGAACTCCGTAGATACGCAGGATCGGAGCCATGAAAGGAGTGCCGCTGAACCAGGACAACAGAAGCGGTACGGTGACATTTTCATAAAGGGCCGTTACAAACTCGGTTCGTCGGACAAAGAAAGACCAGTGACCTTCAATGCGGGGGCGATAGACTCCGATAAGAATCCACTTGAAAGCAGCAACGATGAGTGCCAATGCCATGACTTCCAGCCCGAGCAGCATGGCGTAGAAAAGAGTTGCGCTCAGTGCGTCAAAATTCGCTGAGATGGACTCAAAAACGCTGAGAACTAAGGTGGTTCCCACGATCAGGAGCCCTGGTGGCATTGTGAATCTGAAGAATTCAATCAGCAGCCGAGAAATATAGGTCAAGAGAGAGGGGTTGTAGGTCTCCCCTTCGTCCATTTCCATTATTTCACGGCGAGGAAGATAGATGGCCGGAGAACCCAACCATGATGTTCCATCTTCCAAATCGCATCCGGAAGATGTGGATTGGACCCCTAATAATGTGTTGTCGCCCATGCGCGTGTTTCCTGTGACCAACGCAGCGTTACCAACGAAGGACCGCTTTCCCAGAGTGGTCTCAGCCAATAAGAAGTAACCTCTGGAGTGGATTGCTGGCCCTATTGAGGCTAAGTCGGCAAGGAAGCACTCTTCACCCAGAGTCAGAAAATCAGGATCAATATCGCTAAGGGTTGATATTTCTGCTCGTCGGCCGATTTTTGCACCCAGCAATCTCAACCATGGTGGGGTATACATCGTTGAATAAAGCGGATTCGTAAAGAAAAGGCTGGTTTCCATGAGTTTATCGCCCAGCCATTTAGCTAAACCGGACCAGGAGCAAATGGCATGAGCGCCAAGGCGAAGTCTGGGTAGGGCTCGCTTTATGATCAGAATGCAAAGGCAAACCCAGGTTGTAAAAACTAGCCCGGAAGCCGGAACAGCAAGGGCGATCCCTACTGACCCTAAGGACTCTATAAGCCCAGACGCAACTTTAATGGCGAGCAGGGCGGCATGAAAAGGGATATGGAATAAGGTCACGATCGCTATGACAAAAGCTAGTCGGTGTCCTATGCCCCAGCGAATGGGTGTGGGGGCTTGATCTTGGAAAAGATGTGCAGGGGACGACATTTTCTTTCGAGGTGAACCCTGCCAGTGCTCTCCATCAGGAATCCTTGCCCCTTTTTCGATTGAGGTGAGTTCACCGATAACAGCGTCTCGGCCGATAATCGTGTCACAACCGACGACCGATCGAGCACCTATCGTTGCACCCGACTCAATTCTGATTGGACCCAAATGAAGACGGCCATCGAGAAAAGCATAAGGGGCCAAAGTTGCCTCATAGCCTATGTTCACCCCATCCTCAATTTCGATGAAGTCCGGCGATTCGACGTCTAAGGTTGCGAGATATGCTTTTTTTGAGATTTTGGCCCCTAGCAGATTAAGGTAAAAAATCTGAAATGGCGTTCCTGACAGCAGATAGGTCGGGGTTACCAATAATGTTTTTCTCTGTGCCCACCAGCGAAGAAAGGTGATTCCCCAAAGGGGGTATATACCCGGCCGCAAACGGCCGATGAAAAAAGTTTTTACCAGAACGGGGAGTGCTAGGCTCTGGAATAGCATGATCCCCGGAAGGAGAAAAATCCAGTTGGGTGAAAGTGATCCTCCTTGCGCGAGTCGTTCCCAATAGTTCGGAAAATCATGTAAGGCCTCCAAAGCTAGACGGGCCCATTCATCTGAATTAGGAAACTGAGTCGCCGCTAGATTTTCCCACCAAGAGCTGTTCCATGTGGTCAAGGATGATTCGATTAAGAATGGCTGGTCCCAATCGATCGCAAAAATTATCAGTGCCGTTGGGGAAAAAAATGCCAACAGGTAAAGCGAGATAAACAACGCTTGGCCCAAACCACACAAAAATACTTTATAGGATGAGTAACAGTAGCGTTTTTCTCGACGGTCGATCTCTATTGCATCCTGATTGCTGGCCCGTTGGTCATCCAAGTAACTGGCCAGAAGAGCAACCGTTGGGTATTGATAGATATCTGCCATTGAGATCCACTCAAGACCCGGCACGCTTCGAAGCGAACTGACAGTCATTGCGACTGTTAGGGAATGTCCCCTGAGCTCATCGAAAAAATCCTGATTTTTTCCAATGTGTTCACGTTCAAACACGTTTTCCCAGATACCTGCCAATAATCTCTCACTATCTGTCGATGGGAGATCATTGGGGGCCAACTCAATTGATGTGGATTCGGGTTCGGGAAGAGCCTTTCGATCGACTTTTCCACTGACCATCATCGGCATCTCTGGAATAATTTCGATGACCGATGGGATCATGAAGGGGGGAAGGACTCGGGTGAGATGATCAAAAAGCGCTCTTTTGATGATCCCCGAGTCATCTGTTGGCTCGGCTGAGTGAAGGGTTACGTAGGCAGTGATCTGCGGATTTCTTTCCTTATCCCTGAGGATCACTGCGGCATCATTTACCCTTTCGCAGGACCTGAGTTCCTCCTCGATTTCCTCAAGCTCGATGCGAAAACCATTGATTTTGGCCTGTGTATCGATTCGACCCAAAAATTCAATTTCGCCTTCCTGATTAATCAGGCCGAGATCTCCAGTCCGGTATATTCGCTGTGATCGTGTTGAATCTTCAGGATTAAGGGTTACAAATTTCTCATCGGTTAGCTCGGGTCGATTGAGGTAGCCTACGGCAACGCCGGGTCCACCAATACAAATTTCACCTGATTGGCCATCCGGGACGAAATTTAGCTGCTCATCCAGGATCTTAATTTCATAGCTGGGGAGTGGCTTACCGATAGTGACAGTGGCTTCAGGAAGAATTTTCTTATAAGTCGCGCTTACGCTGGCCTCCGTCGGGCCGTAGGTGTTTAAGATCGTTAAATCCGGTCGGGTCCATCGATTCGCAAGGGACTGAGGGCAGGCTTCTCCGCTGACCATCAAGATGCGCAAACTAGGCACATCCTGATCGAGAGTCGTCAGCAGAGTGGGTACACAAGCCAAAACAGTTACTTGCTGTCTGACAAGAAACTCACGAAGTCCTGGTCCCAGCTTGTCGACATGAGCCGGCCGAGGGACTAAGGCTCCCCCAACGGCCAGAGTGGTCCAGATTTCTTCTATTGAAAAATCGAATGCGGGGCTGAGTCCCTGGTAAACGCGGTCTTTTTCTGAATATCCATAGCAAGGGGTAGCAACAGAGATAAAGTTACAAATATTGGCATGGCTGATGACTACGCCCTTGGGTTTACCGGTCGTTCCCGACGTATAGCAGATGTAACAAATAGCTCCCTCGTCATGATCTACCTCGACTGGTGAGTCCAGTTCACCTGATAAATCAAGATCATCAACGCTGGCGATCTCAATACCGGAAAGCGAATTGGGTGCCGCATCCCTTGTGGTCAGCAATAGACAACAATCCGCATCTTCACAAATAAATCGGATGCGATCGGCTGGATAACCAATGTCGATTGGAACATATACTGCGCCAGCCTTCAGAATGGCTAGCTGGATCACATAGAGAGGACGTCCGGGACCCACCATGATGGCAATGCGATTGGTGGATTTTACGCCCTTGTCAATTAGCCAGTGGGCCAGACGATTTGATTCTTTATCGATGTCTCGGTAGGAGAATGTCTGACCTTCCTCCTCGATAACGCAGGGATTTTCCGGAGCCCGTTTAAAGCTGTTCGCGAAGAAATCTTCGAGGCGATTGGGTTGTTGCATTTTACGTATTCGGTTCTAGTGAACCGTCTGATTTTGGAGGGAGGTGGACATTGGCTGAGGCTTGAGTCAGCAAGACCCGGCTCGGTTCCTCGGCCAGCAAACAAGAGTTCTGGATGGAATGAACTATTTGGTTGCCATCAGGGCATCCTTGAAGATACTGACAATATTGTCGATATCTTCTTCAGTCGCGATGAGTGGGGGCATGAATCGAAGCACACTCGTATTGCGGCCACCGGTTTCAATGACAAGACCTCTATCAAAACATGCGCGTTGAATGGCAAGCGCTCTTTTCTTATCGTGAGGGTAATGTCCAGCAACTTTTTTCCCCTCTGTGCGGGTAATTTCGACCCCCACCATTAAGCCCAGCCCCCTAATGTCCCCTATGCAAGGTGCCATGACTTGAAGTTCCTTGAGCTGTTCCATTAAGCGTTCACCCAACTGGGCGGCCCTCTCAGGTAACTTGTTATCCAGGATGAAGTTGATGGTTTCGGTTCCAGCGGCCATCGCAAGCTGGTTCCCCCTAAAGGTTCCGGCGTGTGATCCTGGTTCCCAGACATCCAGCCTCTTATGGTAGGCCATAAGAGCAAGTGGAAGACTACCACCGACGGCCTTCGACATTAAAACCACATCCGGAATGATTCCAGCGTGTTCAAATGCAAACATTTTTCCAGTCCGGCCAAATCCCGACTGAATCTCATCCAGGATCAGAGGGATATCGTGTTCCAGGGTAATCCTTCGAAGTTCGCGCAGCCATGACGGGGGGGCAACAAACTTTCCGCCTTCCCCCTGAACGGCCTCGATAATAATTCCAGCGGGCTTCGGAACACCACTCTCATCGTCATTTAATAGATTCTCGATGTAATGAATTGTCGCAGAACATTCCTTATCAAGGCTGTCACCGAGAGGTGCTCGAAATAATGCGGGGTAGGGTAGAAACTGAACGTTTTGCACAAACCCAGGAATCTGGCTTTTGCTCCCAAGATTTCCCATTAGGCTAAGCGCCCCACTGGTCATCCCATGATAGCCTCCTCTAAAGGCCATCATCGTTGCTCTCTGCGTTGCAATCTTTACTAGCTTCATCGAAGCCTCAACAGCATCGGAGCCGCTGGGACCACAGAACTGGATCTTCGCATCCTGAGCAAACTCGCCAGGGAGACAGTTGAGAACGGTCTCGACAAACTTTTCCTTTACGGGGGTTGTAATATCAAGAGTTAACAGTGGGACATTGGACTCAAGAAGCCGGGTAATAGAGGCATGCAATGTCGGATGATTGTGACCTAATGCGATTGCCCCGGCACCAGCGAGGCAATCGTAATAGATGTTTCCATCCACATCTTGCAAGAAAATCCCCTTACCCTTTTGGAGCGCGAAGGGAAGCTTTCTTGGATAGGTTCTCGCGTTGGATTCGCTGCTCGCTTGACGAAGCAGAAATTCCTGATTCTTGACATTGTCCTCCGGAGTTCTTAACTCACCCGGCAGTTTCCTTATGGCATCAAAATCTTCTAGATCTGGTATCGAGATCAGCATATGGGTTGGGCAGTCATGGATGAACAAGACGAAGAACCAGCGTCCTGGCGCTTTCTAACTGATAATTTAGGATTTTTGGCGCGGTGCTGGCCCGATGCGCGGGTCTAATTTTTTTTTGGCTAGGGCGAAGCCCAACACTCAATCACCACAGCAGGTGACTGTGCGTAAGTCACTTGCGCTATTATAGCAATAAATATGCCAAAGTGATATAGGGTGGACTGACCCGCTTACGAAGGGGCTATGTTCCATTTTGTGAAGTTCTTGGATAGGGTGTTTTGGGGGTTAAGAACCAGAGTATTGGTTTTTCTAACCCTTATGATTTGCTCAGTGCTCACTTGCGGAGACTTATGAAGGCTGCTTATGTCTTCCATGTATTCGAGAGCTAGCGGATACCCCACAGATAACAACCCGTCAATTTTGACCAGGGAAAGAAAATGAATGGGAAAGCGCGAGATTCGAAAACAGATTGGGTTGACTCTGATGATGCGCCGGAGTTGACCAAAGGCTTTTTTGATTATGCCGAATGGAGAGTCGGGGAACGATCCGTATCACCGTTAATTGGTATAGCTGAAATGGATAAGGAGGGGCGGTTTCAAATTCCAAGCGCAACACTTGGTTAGTGACATACCTGCGTAGGCATCTGAGCCAACTGCAGCATTTCGTTGTAGACCTGAAGAGGGGTTCTAAACCCATGGACTTTTCGAGGTCGATTGTTGAGCTTCCAGGCAATCGCGTTCAGCTCATCCTGCGTATAGCCTGAGAGGTCGGTGCCCTTCGGAAGGTACTGCCGCAAAAGGCCATTAGTATTTTCATTCGAACCTCGCTGCCAAGGACTATGAGGGTCTGCAAAGAACACGGCGACCCCGGTCCTTTCGGTCAACTGCTTGTGTTCACTCATCTCCTTGCCTTGGTCGTACGTGAGGCTCTTTCGCATCGGCTCTGGAATGCCATTGAGAACGCTACTGAAGCCCTCCAACGCCGCAGCCGCCGAGGCATTATCCATTCGCGCCAACATGACCAGACGGCTTGAGCGTTCGACTAAGGTTCCAACCGCTGAACGGTTGAAAGCGCCCTTGATGAGATCCCCTTCCCAGTGCCCGGGTATCAGACGATCTTCTATCTCGGGTGGGCGAACGTGAAGGCTTGTCATATCCTGAATTTGACCACGTCGATCCTCACCCCGTGCTCTGGGACGCCGAACACGTCTGGCTTGCCTCAAGCAGCCAAGGAGCTCGGTACGGAGCTCACCTTTCGGCATCACATACAACGCGTTGTAGATCGTTTCGTGGGACACCCGCTTTTCCAAATCATCAGAATACCGATTCTTGAGTGTGCCAGCGATCTGTTCCGGGGACCAGCCCTCGCGGAGAAAGTATTCAACAACGCCGAACAGTACCGTATGCACACCCAACTTGGGTCTTCGCCGAGGCTGAAATCTTTTTTCTCGCGCGCGATCTCCAGCGGCGGCGGCATCATAAGGAAGCCCCTCAGCACCCTGTCTTCTTAATTCTCGACTGATGCTACTGGCAGATCGGTTCAACGTCCTGGCAACAGCTCTGAGACTGGAGCCCTCCCGCTGCATCAACATCACCGTTGCTCGCTCTTCAGGCTTCAAGTGCTCGTATAGTTTTCCCATCCCAACATCCTACCCTCGTAGGTGTTGCACTTGGTTTTTGAGCCCGCCCCCTTTAATCCTCTGGGGGAGAGACCGCACAAGCTCTCCCCATCATTTCATCATCAATAATGATGATGATTACTCGAGCATTTCGCGTTAATAATGGCCGTTACTGCCTCACAAGTTATTCTTTGATAACCTTGATGACTTTGTGGCATTCCATAGTCATCAGGGGGAAGGATGGGGCATTCAGACGCTAAGAGTCAGTTATCCAGCTTAAAGGATATAAACCTCAGGCGACTCGACCTCAATCTTCTTACTATTTTTGAAGCAGTCTATGAAGAAGGAAGCCAGCAGAAGGCTGCGGAGAGGCTTTCCTTCAGTCAGCCCGCTATCAGCTCTGCCATCGGCAAGTTCCGGAACGTCACGAGGGATAAGCTATTCGTTGGGAACCGTCAGATATCCACAACAGTTAGGGCGGATGAAATCTATCCCCAGGTTAAGGCGGCTCTCGATATTGTCAGAAAAGAGCTTTTCATAAAACAGGATTTCAACCCAAAGACAACATCGAGGGCGTTTTCTATCTCGATGCCCTATGGCGGTGGGTATCTTTTGGGGGAAACCCTATTAAGAAAGATGAGGGAGCAATCCCCTCATTCGGTACTAACGATCAGAAGTATTGATCCTGAGGAAGAAGTGCCGCGCCTTCTGCGGCAGCAAGATCTCGATTTGGCCATTACGTCGAGTGTCTACGAAGATCAGATGATACGTAGGGAGCCTTGTATAAGTTTTGAAGTGTTCCTGGCCGTACGGAAGGGCCATCCAAGGATTCAGAGTGATCCTACATTCGATGAGGTCATGGCCGAACGGTTTATCTGGGTCACGGGTGCAACGTATAGACGCGGCACAGAGGCCGCTGAGTTACAGGCATTCATCGATGCCGTGGAGGATCGCGCAGACGTTGAAGTGCCAAATGTTCTGGTTGTGCCATCGATCCTGGCTAAGACGGATCTTGTCGCCGCATTGCCATCCACATACGCGAGTTATTTCACGGCAACTCATGATCTCCAGTCCTATAAGGTTCCCATTACCCATACGACGGACAAGACATTCTTGATATGGCACAAGGCCTATGAGGATGATCCTGAATTAAAGTGGTTCAGGGACGTTTGTCTGGATGCGGTCCAGGAGCTAAGAACGAGCGGATTGATGGTCTGAGTTCTTTTGTCTATGTTGATGCAATGAGTTTATGAGTAGAAACTCAAAAGAGTGCGTGAGTTATGTCGATTAGTGGAAGGCGGATTCTGGTGGTGGATGATGACGCCTCGTTGAGGCGAAGCCTTGCATGGTTACTTGAATATGAAGGGGCCATTGCGTACCAGTTTGAGAGTGGGGCAACAGCGGTTGATTGGTTAGAGGGAAGCCCTGATGGTTGCGATGCCGTCATCATGGATCTTCAGATGCCTGTCATGGATGGAATCTCGGCGGTCAGGCATATTCGCGAGATTCTCGAACTTGTTGCGCTTCCTATCATCGCGGTAACAGGTCAAAGCCTACATAAGATAGAGGAAGTTGCCATCAAGGCAGGGTTTACTCATGTGCTGGAAAAACCCGTGGAGTACGACGACTTACTAAAGACGATCCAGCAATTCCTGCACTTGAAAAACCCATGACGCAGCCAGTTGCGGTGGAAATTGAACCCCATCTTTGTAAGGGGGGGTTCAGGCTCCGTGCCAGGGATGACCAGGGGAAGATGTGGGAGAGTAGAACGGTGATCCCATCAAGAG
>Ga0007859_1000222_pt1 | contig 15951 bp, 18 predicted proteins | sample CryBogCBH27Jul07_FD_71222 | JGI IMG/M metagenome (GOLD analysis project Ga0007859, IMG submission 71222) | Freshwater microbial communities from Crystal Bog, Wisconsin, USA - CBH27Jul07 | ecosystem: Environmental > Aquatic > Freshwater > Lake | place: Crystal Bog, Wisconsin, USA | collected...
CGGAACTCAGGCTGTTGCATAACGGGAACCCGGTCGTCGAAGGAAAACTTTCTACGGGGGTCTCCCGAAATCCGTACTTTACCTTCGAACTCTCCAACGCCCAACTCGGTGATGTCATTGGCGTCGCCTGGAAGGATAATCTCGGACTTCAAGACGAAGATGAACTCAGGATCCAAGGAAATGACTGATAACAGCGGCCAAACCGCACCTTTGAGTGCGCCAGACCCTCAAACCTTTCGAATCAGAAGCTTCGCTCGACGTCAGGGTCGCATCACCCCTGCACAACAAAAGGCGCTGGACGACCTGTGGGAGCGTTATGGCCTTGAGCCTCAGTTATCACTGGATGCTGAGAATCGTTTTGGAAACCATCATCCGATAGTGCTTGAAATCGGTTTTGGCAACGGGGACTCCCTGGTAGAGATGGCCCTTCATGATCCAGATCACAACTATGTCGGGATTGAAGTCCACCGTCCCGGAGTGGGTCATTTGCTGATCAAGACCCAGGAAGCCGGCATCTCCAATCTCAGGGTTTATGCCCATGATGCCATTGATATCCTGAATGACTGCATTGCTGATGCCTCTTTGGAAAGGGTGCAGCTTTTTTTCCCTGACCCCTGGCATAAGACGCGGCATCACAAACGGCGCATCGTAAAACAGGAATTTCTCAAGCTTATTGCGAGAAAACTCATTTCAGGCGGAACCTTCCACGCGGCAACAGACTGGGAGAATTACGCCTATGACATGGCCGAGCAGTTTAATCTTTCAGGACTTTTTACCAGCGTGAATCCTGATTCACCGTTCTCACCCCGTCCAAACTACCGTCCATTGACCAAGTTTGAAGCCCGGGGGCACCGACTCGGTCATGGCGTCTGGGATCTGATCTACCGGGTCCGTTAAACCTGGCTAAAGACGAGCCGCACAGTTTATTGCGGCTTTGGCCCCAAAATGGCCTCGATTTCTAAGGGCCAGACCACCGGATCCAAAACTCGAAATCTTTTGAGCCGTCCTGTCTCGCCGGCCATTAGCTGCACCTGACGGCGCGGAACCCCAAAAACCGAGGCCAGAAACCCCGTGAGATGCTCATTGGCCTTGCCATCCACCGGTGGCGCTATCGTCCGAATCTTGATCCGACCCCCATGTTCTCCGACGATTTCGTCTTTCGAAGCTCGGGGCTGTATGTGCACATTGAGAAAGACTTCCGACATGGGCTTAATTGAGCAGGTAAGCCAGTTCCTGCAAGGGAGGAAGCACCATCATACGGGCCAACTGGATGACCACCAGAGGCACCAAAGGCGAAAGATCAATGCCCCCTGTCGGCGGAAGAATGCGACGACTCCAATAGAGGAGTGGTTCCGTCAAGCTAAAAAGAAGTGAGATCGCGGGGTTGTAAGCCGTGGGACCGAACCAGCTCAGCAAGGATCGAATGATGATGGCGTAAAAATAGACGTTCAGAATCAACTCAACGAGCTGAGCCACTGCAAGGATACTGACAACACCCAGAGGAATGCTTTCGCCTCTCACCAAGAGAATCAGGAAAGAAGCCGAAGTTTGGAGCGCGATCATGAGGAGGATGCAGGCGCTGTCCACTCGACCAAAACTAGGAATCAAACGACGCAAGACCCTTAAGGGCGGGTGCGTTACACGAATCAGAAACTGAGAAACGGGATTGCGTGGATCGGCACCACACCACTGAAAAAGGAAGCGAAGCAGTAGCGCGAAAATATAGAGGCTGAAGACCGTATCGATCAGAAAGATCAATGGCGTTGCAAGATAGGTGGACATTAGGCGTCTCCTCCCAGTTCCTCAGAAAGGACTTCCGCCCGCTCCTTGGCAGCCTTCATGGCACTCAGGACCAGATCCCGAAAACCACCCGATTCAAACGTTGCGATTGCCCGCTCGGTCGTCCCTCCAGGTGAAGTGACACGGCGTCGAAGTTCTGCGGGATCTTCAGGGGACTCGATCGCAATCCGACCTGCACCCAGGGCCGTTTGCTGGCTGAGTAAACTCGCGGTCTGACGATCCAGCCCTAACTGAACTCCCGCCTCTTCCATGGCTTCCATCAACAAAAAATAATAAGCAGGACCGCTTCCAGAAAGCGCCGTAACGGCATCAATCAGGGTTTCTTCTTGGACCCAAACGGTGATCCCGACGGCTCGGAGAATGGATTCAGCCACTTCACGTTGCCGCTCGCTGACGGCTTGCGTGGCATAGAGCCCCGTCGCACCGCTCTGAACCATGGCCGGCGTATTCGGCATCGCTCTGACAATCGCGCTCAGGCCACCGGCCCAGCGCTGAATGCTATGACATGCGATGCCCGCCGCAATGCTCAAGAGCAAAGGGGACGTTGCCTTGAGGGAATCCCTGAGATCTTCCAGAACCATCCGCAGGACCTGTGGTTTGACCGCAAGAACCACGATGGCCGCGGACTTCACCGCCTCTTGATTACTAGAGCAAACGACCACCCCGTAGCGATCCCCCAGATTTCGGGACATGGCTTCCTGAGTATCCGAAACCCGAATACGTTCAGGGGGATAGCCATCGGCGATTAAGCCAGAAATCAGGCTGCTGGCCATATTGCCGGCACCGATAAAGGCTAATGTCTCGTAGCTCATGGGCAATCCTAAAGGTGAGATGATGTTTGGGACGGCGATTCTAGCTTAGGGACGGCGTGGACCAAAGAGCGCCGTTCCGATTCGGACCCACGTTGCGCCCTCGCGAATGGCCCACTCCAGATCATCTGACATTCCCATTGAGAGGCTACCCAAAGGCCTGGGGAGCGCCTCAGCGGCCTCTCGCAATAGCCGAAATGGTTTGCCCGGATCCTCGTCCGAGGGATTGATCGGGGCGGGAATGGCCATCAGCCCCCTTAAATCAACCCGATGTAGTTGATCCATGCGATCCGATAAATCCACCAATTCAGAGAGCTCGACCCCTGATTTGGTGGTTTCTCCACTGACATTGACCTGAATGCACAGGTTAAGCGGCGGTAAATGCGCAGGCCTCTGCTGATCGAGTCGCTCCGCCGTTTTTATCCGATCCACCGTATGCACCCAATCAAAGTGTTCTGCGATCGGTCGGGTTTTATTGCTCTGAATGGGACCAATAAAATGCCAGACGATATCCTCGAGATCGACCAATTCCTCTTGTTTGGCGAGGGCCTCCTGAAGGTAATTCTCGCCAAAATCCCTTTGTCCGAGCGCATAGGCTTCGCGGATGGCATCCGCGGGTTGGGTCTTGCTGACGGCAATCAACCCTACAGAGTTCATCGGACGACCGGCATCGGCCTCTGCCTGGCGAATTCGCCCTTGAACGGCTTCAAATCGTTCATTGATGTCCACACCCAGCATCGTCTTATTCCCCCTTTTCCTCGAAAGCTCCGAGTGCTTTCCCTTATAATCCAAGCTACACGTAGCCGATGGATTTTAATCCTTCATCCCGGTTTCAGCTCCCAGCTTTCCTACGGATCCTCATGTACTGGTTTTATCTGATCGGTGTCCCTGCCCTGCTCATTTTGGCTATCACAATTTTTCGGCGCTTACGCGCTAGCCGGAATGGCCGAATTACCTATACCCGCAAGGAATTTCTTTTATCCGCCGAAGAACGGCTTTTCTATACCGCCCTTCGGGAAGCCGTCGGGGACAATTTTGAAATATTCCCAATGATTCATGTGGATGATCTCATCACCCCCAGGAATCCCTCCATTGTGGACAAGACCTGGGATCTCCTCGATTCCAATGATGAAGCGGTAATCCCCTTCGTGCTGGCAAGAAAAAGCGATCTCGGGATTGCCTGCGCCATTCAGCTCATTCAACACAAGGGTCTTCGTTCGCGAGAGAAAATCTCCCATGAATCTCCGCTGCGCACCGTCTGTCAGGCCGCAGGACTACCCTTGATTCGGATGGAAGCAGGTCCTTTTTATGATAATGAAGACATCCGGCAGGCGGTTGCTGAGTCGGTCCGTCGCGAGCCTCTTTTCATCACCGAATCCGATGGCCGACGCGAACCGACTCTAGATCGCCTGGAACGCTTGGATATCGACTAATGGATACCCTGATCGTCTACGGTATACCGAATTGCGACAGTTGCCGAAAAGCCCTCGCCTGGCTTCGAGCAAACGGACACAACTTCCTATTCCATGACCTTCGTTTGGAGGGTCCGCCGGAAGCGAGTCGAATGCTGGGCTGGTGTGAAAAGTTGGGTCGGGAGACCGTTTTAAATCGTCGCAGCACCACCTTCCGCGCTCTGGAGACGTCAGATCAAGCGATTTCTGACGATACGGATGCCGTGAATCTGATCGTGCGTTACCCCCTGCTTCTCAAAAGACCTTTGATCGAGACAGGCACTCATGTGATCGCCGGCTTCGATCCCGATCGACTGACAGGACTTTTATCCCATGCATGACACCGTTGCACTGACTGCCGCCCTGATTGCCTGCCGATCCGTCACGCCGAATGATGCCGGTTGCATGGAGTTGATTGAGGCTGAACTGTCGCCTTGCGGCTTTCAAACCGAATATCTTGATTTCGGCAACACTCGTAACCTTTACATGCGTCGAGGGACCGAGGGACCTCTCCTGGTCTTTCTCGGCCATACCGATGTGGTTCCAACCGGGCCTGTTGACGATTGGCAGTTTCCCCCTTTTGAAGCCACGATTCACGAGGGAATGATGTATGGACGCGGTGCGGCCGACATGAAAAGCGGTGTCGCAGCCATGGTGACCGCGCTAGCCCGTTTTGCAGAATCTCACCCCCACCACTCGGGCTCCATCGCACTGCTCATGACCAGTGATGAGGAAGGTGCCGCCCATGATGGTGTGGTCAAAGTTGTTGAAGCCTTCAAGCAACGCGGGGAAAAAATTGACTGGTGCGTGATCGGGGAGCCCTCAAGCTTTGATCAACTCGGGGATGTCATTCGTGTCGGACGACGGGGCTCGCTCAATGGTGTTCTTAAGGTGGAAGGTATCCAGGGGCATGTGGCGTATCCCGATAAAGCGGATAACCCGATCCATCGTCTGGCACCCGCACTGGCCGAACTGACCGCAGAAATCTGGGACCAGGGCAATGAGTTCTTCCCTCCCACCAGCTTTCAGGTCTCGAACATCCACTCAGGCACGGGCGCAGAGAATGTCATCCCCGGTCGCCTTGAAATGCTCTTCAACTTCCGGTTTTCAACGGCTGTGACGGAAGCAGAGTTGAAGGACCGCGTCTCCAGTATCCTGGCGCGTCACAACGTCTGCCATACCCTCGAATGGCGCCTGTCAGGCGCCCCTTTCCTAACCACGGGAACGAGATTAATTGAAGCCACGCAGTCTGCGTTAGCGCAGGTTGTCGGCCAACGCGCACGACCGGATACCGGGGGGGGCACTTCAGACGGTCGATTCATTGCCCCGACCGGAGCTGAAGTCGTTGAACTCGGCCCGCTGAATGGTTCCATTCACAAAATCAATGAACATACGCCCGTCAAAGACATCGAGACGTTGTCCAGAATCTATGAAGCCATTATTTCAAACCTCTTGATTGAAAAGTGAGGCCAGCGTAATGGCATCGGATATCAGCCCCCTCATCGAACCCGAAGCGCTTGTTACCCATCTGAATCAGAAGGATTGGGTTTTTTTGGATGCGACCTTTACGCTTCCCGCCCAGAACCGCAGCCCACAAAGCGAGTTCGATCAAGCCCATCTTCCCGGTGCCCGTTTTTTCGACATTGACCTCATTGCGGCGCGCAATAGCGACCTTCCTCACATGCTGCCCTCCCCGCAGGCCTTCGAGGAGGCCGTGTCAAACCTAGGGATTGGAAACAACAGCCAGGTCGTTGTCTATGACAGCAATCAGTTTATGGCTTCGGCCCGCGTCTGGTGGATGTTCAGGACCTTTGGCCATGACAAGATCCGGGTCCTTAACGGCGGATTGAAACGCTGGAAAATAGAGGGGCTCCCCCTCACCCATGAAATGCCAGCCATGATCAAGGACACCTTCTCTGCCCGGTTTAACCCGGAAAGGGTGAAAAGTTTTGCCCAAATGCAAAAGATAAGTGAGGATGGCTCGGCCACGATTCTGGATGCACGCCCCGTGGGACGTTTCCTAGGGCAAGACCCAGAACCGCGCCCGGGCCTTCGTTCAGGCCACATACCCGGTAGTCGAAATCTTTTCTTCCAGCGCCTTCTGGACCCTGAAATGCACACTCTTTTGACCCGGGACAGATTGCTGGAGATCTTCGAAGACATCAATGTCCGACCTGACGCCGCGTTGGTCACCTCCTGTGGCAGTGGTGTCACTGCGGCCATCATCGCCCTTGCTCTGGCGGAGATCGGGCATCCTGACACCCCGGTTTATGATGGCTCATGGGCCGAATGGGGGCTACCGGGGCCGCATGCTGTTGCCACGGGATCGAGCTTTTAGTGCTCTATTAAAAACCCCAAGAATCCGACCATTTTTATCAAGATAGAATTTTTGAGATAATGATCGATTAGGACGCATCCTATGTATTGGACCGTCCACCCTTTCCAGATAGCCTGTCTTTGCCCGTAGGCGAAATGACACCTAAAGAAGCATCTGGATTGCACCTGAACGAATAGGACCCAATGACCGCCGATAACGCACTTAAAGATTTCATGGATATTTGCCAGGATCGCGCCGAAAAGGCCCTGGATGTCCGCCTTCCTGCTGCCTCAAGAATGCCTGAACGTCTGCATGAGGCGATGCGTTATTCCGCGTTGGGTGGAGGCAAGCGCCTGCGTCCGTTGCTGACCTATGCCACCGGAATTGCACTGGGTTTGCCCCTCGATATCCTCGATGGTCCGGCATCGGCACTTGAAATGATTCACGTTTATTCGTTGATTCATGATGATCTCCCGGCCATGGATGATGATTCCCTCCGAAGAGGAAAACCAACCTGTCACGTCGCCTATGACGAGGCAACAGCTATTTTGGCCGGCGACGGGCTCCAAGCCCTGGCATTTCATGTCCTTTCAGAAGATCCAACGATCAAAGTACCCGATGGTAATCGCATCGCGATGATTCGCTGTCTTGCAGAAGCCTCCGGTTCGTACGGCATGGTCGGCGGACAGGCGATTGACCTCCACTCCGTCGGCAAAACGCTTGATCTTCCGGCACTGGAGAACATGCACATTCGCAAGACCGGGGCACTCATTCGCGCCAGTGTCCGTCTGGCAGCACTGGCAATGGATCCCATCGACCATGCGATTGAAGAACGCTTGGATCACTATGCAAAATGCATTGGGCTGTCGTTCCAGATTCAGGACGATATCCTTGATGAGGAAAGTGACACCCAGACCCTGGGCAAAACCCAAGGAAAGGATCGGGATAACAATAAACCCAACTATCCCGCACTTTTGGGACTGGCCGGCGCCAAGGATAAGGCCCGGGAAATGCACGAAGCGGCTCTGGAAAGCCTCAGTGGATTTGGTCCAGAAGCTGACTTGCTCAGAGACCTTTCTCGATTCATTATCGAAAGAAAGAACTAACGGATCTCAGGCAATAGAACACGTCATCATCATCCACTGACCCGACGTTTCAGTATGATGAACAGACCCTTGAAGCACTTATGGGCCATGAGGCCCAACCCGGCAGGATTTTATTTTTCATGACGCTAACCACCCAGACCCCTCTCCTGAACGCCATTGGCGATCCAGCTGACCTTCGCGCCCTTCCGGCTGAACAGCTCCCCGCTCTGGCGAGTGAACTGCGGGAATATCTGCTGCATAGCGTCAGTCAGTCTGGCGGCCATCTGGCTGCGGGCCTGGGCACGGTCGAACTGACCATTGCCCTTCACTACGTCTTTAATACGCCGGATGACAAACTGGTCTGGGACGTGGGCCATCAGGCCTACCCGCACAAGATCCTGACCGGGCGTCGTGAACGCATGCCCACGATTCGCAAGCAAGATGGCCTCTCTGCCTTCCCGTGTCGCACGGAAAGTCCCTATGACACCTTTGGCGTAGGCCATTCCAGTACATCGATTAGTGCGGCTCTGGGTATGGCCATCGCGGCAGGCCTTCAAGGGCGTGATGCGCATGCCGTAGCCATCATCGGTGATGGCGGACTGACGGGCGGTATGGCCTTCGAAGCCTTGAATCACGCAGGAGCGCTTGACGCCAATCTGCTGGTGATCCTCAACGACAACGAAATGTCCATTTCGCCGAATGTTGGGGCCATGAACAACTATCTGGCCAAGCTTCTTTCAGGCCCCTTCTATTCGACGATCCGCGAAGGCAGCAAGCATCTCCTGAAGAATCGCATGCCGACCGTTTGGGAGCTGGCTCGCCGCGCCGAGGAGCATGTCAAAGGAATGGTCGCGCCTGGCACACTCTTCGAAGAACTGGGATTCAACTACATCGGCCCGATCGATGGTCATGACCTGGATACTCTGGTCACCACACTCAGAAACCTTCGCAATACCAACGGTCCCAGATTTCTGCATATCGTCACCAAGAAGGGTAAGGGCTATCTCCCCGCTGAAAAGGATCCCGTGGCCTATCATGGCGTTGGCAGCTTCGACCCCAGCAAGGATCACCTGCCCAAGGCCAAACCGAGCTCGCCGACCTATACCGAGGTCTTTGGAAAGTGGCTTTGCGATATGGCCGAAAAGGACCCGCGCCTTCTCGGGGTCACCCCCGCCATGCGCGAAGGTTCGGGCCTGGTTGAATTTGAAAAGCGTTTCCCTGATCGTTATTTTGATGTGGGTATTGCCGAACAGCATGCTGTCACTCTGGCTGCAGGTCAGGCATGCGAAGGCTTTAAGCCCGTTGTTGCGATCTACTCCACCTTCCTTCAGCGCGGCTACGATCAGCTTGTTCATGACGTAGTCCTCCAGGACCTGCCGGTGCTTTTCGCGATTGATCGCGCGGGCCTGGTCGGACCGGATGGTCCTACGCATGCCGGTAGTTTCGACATCACTTATCTGCGTTGCCTGCCAGGTATTGTCCTCATGGCGCCCGCTGATGAAAACGAATGCCGTCAAATGCTTTACACGGGCTTCCAGCACAACGGCCCTGCCGCAGTGCGTTACCCGCGAGGAAAAGGACCGGGTACAGCGGTTGAGGAAACCCTGTCGCTACTCCCGATCGGCAAGGCTGAGGTTCGTCGCAAGGGGAAGGGCATTGCCATTCTGGCCTTTGGATCCATGGTCACTCCCTCACTGGAAGCAGGCGAGACTCTGGACGCGACAGTCGTCAATATGCGCTTTATCAAGCCACTGGATGAGGCATGTATCCTCGAAATGGCAGCAAGCCATGATCTGATCGTCACCGTTGAAGAAAACACGGTCGCGGGTGGCGCCGGCAGCGGAGTCAACGAAGTCCTCAATGCGAATGGCTCGAAGACGCCGATCCTGACGATCGGTCTTCCGGATCGTTTCATTGAACAGGGGAGCCGTGAAGAAGTGCTGACCGATGCAGGTCTTGATACGGCTGGAATCCTTGCGAGCATCGCAGCCTACTCCGGAAAGATCGCCGGAGCAGCCTAAGCCCATGCATCGCATCGAGTCCCGCATTCGCGCCATTCCTGATTTCCCCAAACCCGGCATTCTGTTCAGGGACATCACGCCAGTCTTGGGTGACCCTGAAGCCATGGCCGTTGCGATTGATGCGCTGACCGCACCCTTCCACGGAGCGGGTGTTTCTGCCGTAGCCGGCATGGAGGCTCGGGGGTTTATTTTTGGCGCACTGGTGGCCAAGGCCCTGAATGTCGGTTTTGTCCCGCTCAGAAAGCCCGGGAAATTGCCTTATGACGTCAAGAAAGTCGATTACGATCTCGAATATGGCTCCGCCAGCCTCGAAGTCCATCGTGATGCAGTCACGAGAGGCGATAAGGTCCTGATCGTTGATGACCTTCTGGCCACGGGTGGAACCGCACTTGCCGCCTGCGAATTGATCGAGGCACTGGGTGCCGACGTCGTTTCCTGTGCCTTTCTGATTGAACTGAATGGTCTGGGTGGGCGGGAACGTCTTGCTCCCAGGGCTCTTCACCACGTTCTCAGCTACTAAACCTCGTCCCAACCACAGGCCTCCTCAATGGCGCCTGCTGTGGCAAAGCCCCAACCCCATCGGATAGTTCAGTTAACCGATTTTCATCTTGGCAGTACGGATGAAGCTTTGGTTCGCGGTGTCAACACCGCGAAAAGTCTTGATCTTGTGCTGACACACATTGCCTCCCACCTCCCCCACCCTGATCGCTTTTTGCTGACCGGTGATCTTGCAGAGGATCCCACCCCTTCGACCTATGGTCGCATGGCTCAAGCCTTTCAAGACCAAAGGGTTCCGATTCACTTTCTTCCAGGCAATCATGATCTTCCCAAGATCATGCACGATTCGCTGACCCGTGCAGGATTTCAGGGTGAGAAGATCATTGCATTGGGAAACTGGAGAATTCTGCTTCTCGATAGTACACAGGACAAAAGCCCCATAGGAAATCTGGGCCCCCATGAGCGCCAGTGGCTCTCTGAAAGTCTGGAATCACTCAAGACGTGCTGGATCATCCTTGCACTGCATCACCACCCGCTTCCGTCCGGAAGTGCCTGGATGGACACCATGATGATTGAGGACAGTGAAGCCTTTCTGAAGATCACTGCCGCCCACAGCAACATCAAGGCGATCCTATTTGGACATGTGCATCAGGAAATCGACCAGGAGCGAGAAAACATCCGATTCCTGGGAACGCCTTCCACTTGTTTCCAATTTGCACCCGAAAGCACGCACTTTGCCATCGATGACGCTTATGCCGGATATCGATGGATTGAGCTGCATGAGGATGGCCAACTTTCTACGCAGGTAGTGCGTTTGGGGCCAGTCGATTAGATTTTGGCAGCGCCCATCATGGCAAGACCGGACAGATCGGGAGTCAACGCCCTGTCCGCGCCCGCATGCCCACTCAGTTCGGTGAGCGCACGCTGATAGACGTCCCGCTTAAAATAAACAACGTCCTCGATCGGATGCCAGTAGTCCACCCAAGTCCACGAGTCAAACTCCGGCTTACCCGAACAATCCAGCTTGATTCTAGATTCAGAAGAGACGAGTTCCAGCATGAACCAGACCTGTTTCTGACCAATACAGAGGGGCTGTGAGCGTTTTCGGATATAACGCTCGGGAAGATCGTAATGAAGCCAGCCATTCGTTCGGGCAATCAGTTGCACATCCCGATTCCGAAGGCCCACTTCCTCATAGAGCTCACGGTACATGGCCTCTTCAGGCGCTTCATTCCGCTTGATACCCCCTTGCGGAAATTGCCATGAACGCATACCGACACGACGAGCCCAAAAGACTCGGCGATCCTTATTCAGAAGGATGATTCCGACATTGGGTCGATATCCGTCGCGGTCTATCATGCGTGCAAGAGTCCAGGGTCACCGAGTGTATAATTCGCGCCGAACCAAGCGAGCCGCTTCTCCGCAAGGGAGACAGCTAAGAGCGGATGGTCCGCTTCAACTCGACACTCTCGTCCAACATCCCGAATTTAAAGGAATATCGTGGCTCTGGCAATCTTTGACCTCGACAACACCCTCCTCGCGGGTGACAGTGACTACCTCTGGGGCCAATACCTCGTCGACCGTGGAATTGTCGATCAAGGGCATTACGAAGCCGCTAATGCTCGATTCTACGAAGACTATAAGGCGGGTACCCTCGATATCGATGCCTTTCTTCGGTTCGCCCTAAAACCCCTTTCAGAACACCCTAAAGCCCAACTGGAGCAATGGCGTTCCGAATTTATCGAGTCGCTGATTCATCCCATCCTTTTGCCGGCTGCGCGTGAAGTGATTGCTGCTCACAAGGCGCTGGGCCATACCTTGATGATCATCACGGCAACCAATGCCTTTGTTACGGCGCCTATTGCTGCGCTTTACGGCATCGATCACCTCATCGCCACCCTGCCTGAAATGGCAAATGACCGTTACACCGGTAACTATCTGGGAACGGCCTGTTTTCAGGGGGGGAAAGTCGTTCGACTCAATAGCTGGCTCGAGGAAACGGGCTCATCGCTTGAGGGCAGCTGGTTCTACAGCGATTCTCACAATGATCTTCCCTTGTTAAAGATGGTGGATAGAGCCGTCGCCGTAGATCCCGATGAGACCCTTCAAAACCATGCCATCGGGGCGAAATGGCCCATCATCACACTACGGGATGGCACTGACCTTGAAACGCATCTCACCCGAATCCACACGCACGGGTAACTCGAACGTTGGGGAATCTTTCGGTGATACGATAGCGGGACCGACCGATTGCTAATCCTTTCATCATCACCTCATCCAGCAGCGGCCAACCGGAGCAGTTATGAGCGAGACCCTTCAGAACGTTTTTTCCCGCAAGAAGGCGGACCCCACCCTGCAAACGCATAACACAACGCTGTATGAAAAGTTGGGAGGCGCTGAATCGGTTAGCACGGCAGTCGATGTCTTCTATCGGAAGGTAATGCGCGATGCCCGTATCAATTACTTCTTCTTCGGGGTCAATATCACCGAACAGGCTGAAAAACAGAAAGCCTTTCTGACCATGGCTTTTGGTGGACCGCATGCCTATACCGGTCGAGATATGCACCGAAGTCATGCCAAGCTGATCAAGATGGGCATGACCGATCGCCACTTTGACCTCGTCATGGAGCACCTCGAGGCTACCTTGGTTGAGCTTGGGGTTGAATCTGCCTTGGTTGAGAATGTGCTCGCAATTGCTGAGAGCACGCGTGAGGATGTGATGGGACGACGCGCAGCGCCTCCGGAAGCGTCTGCTTCGACCTCGTCTGATCGGGGCGCAAGCCATGCGGCTGAACTGAGCCGCCGTACGGGCAACCCCCCTTCACCCCAACGCCCCACCCCTGGGACTGTGGGCGCCATCATGGCAACCCGATGCGATGCTCTCACGCCCGAAGCCACTCTTCAGGACGCCGCAGAGATTTTCATCAGAGGGAATCACCAAAGCCTGCCGGTTCTTGATAGCGAAGGTAAGTTTCTGGGTATCATTACCGCAACCGACATTCTGAAAAACCAAAAATAGTCGCTATCGAGAGGTCCTATCGCCCCTTTTGAATCAGGAACATCAGGACCTCTCCTTCCTCCTCGCAGGCAACCTGGATATGGCCGGCCTGCTCCACAAAGACGCCAAAATCCAGCCTGGCCGCGGGATCGGTTACCCGTATCCGAACGGTTTCCCCAACCCCAATGCTCACCAGCGCTTTTTTCAACCGCAGGAGAGGCAAAGGACACATCAGCCCGCGGGCATCGACCTCGAGAGATTCAACGTTCACGGTTCGCTGATCTCAATCCGCTCGACACGCTGGAAGCCCCGGGGCAATGGATTTCCCCGACGCGCTCTGGCACCCTCATAAACCGTTAAATCAGCCGGCGCCAGGGTCAGGTGACGCTTTCCGGCCAGAATTTTCAGACCACGTCCTTTAGGCAGACTGATGACCTGAATGACGCGATCGGTTCCGCTCCCCAGGGCATCGGAGGCAATCTGAATCAGCTTGTTCCCCTTACCCTTGTTCAAAACAGGCAATTCAGCAGAAGGAAAGACGAGAAGACGTCCTTCCATCGTTACCACTGCAATGCGATCCGAGGCCAGATCACTGACGCGTGCAGGCAAAAGCACCTGGGCCCCTTCTGGAAGGGTCAACAGCGCCTTTCCGCTCCGATTCTTGCTGTAGAGCTCCTTGAACTGGGTAATAAATCCATAGCCATGGGAGCTTGCAAGCACCACATGTTCCTCATCAGCACCTGCAGTGACTTGAACGAACATGGCACCTGCAGGCGGATTGAGTCGACCGGTCAAAGGCTCACCTTGGGAACGCGCCGAGGGTAATTCATGCGCTGGAACCGAATAGCTTCGACCGGTGGAATCGATGAAATAGGCTGATTGGTTACTCCGCCCTGGAACAGCCGAAAGGAAGGAGTCACCCGAGCGATAGGCCAGCGTTTCAGGGTCGATCTCATGGCCCTTCGCCGCTCTGACCCAGCCTTTCTCCGAGAGGATGATCGTGACTGGCTCACTCCCTATGACGGCCGTGACATCAAGGGCCTGCGCCGCCTGACGAGAAACGATCGGTGACCTTCGCGCATCCCCAAACCGCTCGGCATCTTCCTCCAACTCCTTTCGAATCAGGGCACTGAGTTTCCGCGCTGAGGCCAGGGTGTCTTCCAGTGATTTTCGTTCCGCGTCGAGTTCGGCCTGCTCCCCCCGAATCTTGATTTCCTCAAGTTTGGCCAGATGCCGCAACTTCAGTTCAAGAATCGCCTCGGCCTGAATATCAGAGAGGCTGAAACGTGCCATCAGCTCAGCCTTGGGCTCATCTTCATAGCGGATGATGGCAATCACTTCATCGATATTGAGGAAGGCGATCAGCAGACCATCGAGGACGTGAAGTCGGGCGAGAACCTTCTCCAGCCGATACTGAAGTCGGCGCCGGACGGTCTCACGCCGATAGACGAGCCACTCTTCCAGGATGTCTCTTAAGCCCTTGACCTGTGGCTTTCCAGAAAGGCCAATCGTATTGAGATTCACACGATAGCTTTTTTCAAGATCTGTGGTTGCGAAAAGATGCGACATCAACTGATCCGCATCGCAACGGCGCCCCTTGGGCATGATGACAAGTCGGCAAGGGTTTTCATGATCCGACTCATCACGCAGATCCTCAACCAAAGGGAGTTTCTTGGCCTGCATCTGCTGCGCAATGGTCTGGAGGATGGTATCCCCGGAAACCTGATGCGGTAACGCGGTGATGATGACATTGCCCTCCTCGACCTCCCAACGAGCGCGAAGTCGAATCGATCCATTCCCGGTTCGGTACATCTTGAGGATTTCATCACGCGGCGTGATGATTTCAGCTTCCGTCGTGTAATCCGGGCCCCGGATGAACTCGATCAGTTCTTCCAGCGGGGTCTCAGGATCCTCTAGCAACTGGATGCAGGCCGCTACCACCTCCCGGAGGTTATGCGGCGGAATGTCGGTGGACATACCTACCGCAATCCCCGTGGAACCGTTCAGAAGGACGTTGGGCAGCCGCGCCGGAAGCAGGCGGGGTTCGTCCTTGGTGCCATCGTAGTTTGCCACCCACTCCACGGTGCCCTGCCCGAGCTCTTGAAGCAACGACTGGGCATAAGGCGTCAATCGCGATTCCGTATACCGCATCGCAGCAAAAGACTTCGGATCATCTGGTGAGCCCCAGTTCCCTTGGCCATCGATGAGCGGATAGCGATATGAAAATGGCTGTGCCATCAAGACCATGGCTTCATAACAGGCTTGGTCACCATGGGGGTGGTACATCCCCAAAACATCACCGACCGTCCGAGCCGATTTCTTGTACTTGGAGGTGGGGCCGAGCCCGAGCTCTGACATGGCAAAAACGATGCGCCGTTGCACAGGCTTCAAACCATCGGCAATGTGGGGCAAGGCGCGATCAAGAATGACATACATGGAATAGTCCAAGTAGGCCTTTTCAGTAAATTCGCTGAGGGGTAGTTGTTCGTGCAGGATGGCGTTCAAGGCGGTGATTTTCTCGTTGAAACCTGATACCCCATTCTATCGGCAAGGGCGATAATGTTCTAAGCCCTTCAGAAGTTCAGGTCTCGTCCCATGGAAAAGTTCATTCTTGCGATCGATCAGGGAACCACCAGCACCCGGTGCGTGCTCTTCGATCATGCAGGACAAATAAGACATCTTACGCAAGCAGAACACACCCAGTTTTTTCCGGAACCGGGCTGGGTTGAGCATGATGCAGTCGAAATTCTTCAAAACACGCTGACCCTCATTCAGCAACTGTTTCAGAAAGCATCGATTGACCACCAATCGGTAAGCGCCATCGGAATCACGAACCAACGGGAAACCACGGTCATTTGGGATCGCGAGACCGGAGCGCCTATCCATCGCGCCATTGTCTGGCAGGACACACGTACATCAACTATCTGCCAGGCTCTCTCAGCGACCGAGGGGCAAGATCGTTTTAGGGCTAA
>Ga0007859_1000224_pt1 | contig 15939 bp, 18 predicted proteins | sample CryBogCBH27Jul07_FD_71222 | JGI IMG/M metagenome (GOLD analysis project Ga0007859, IMG submission 71222) | Freshwater microbial communities from Crystal Bog, Wisconsin, USA - CBH27Jul07 | ecosystem: Environmental > Aquatic > Freshwater > Lake | place: Crystal Bog, Wisconsin, USA | collected...
ATCAACAGCTCTTGGCATCACAACCACAAATGCTGGATCACCATCTAGCTTGTTTGGTGCTTTGACAACTGCACAAATCTCTGCATTGTCAACAGCAGTTTTAGGCACAGCTTATGTTGACTCTAGCTCAACTAGCTTGGCTTATAACAACCAAACTTTATATGTTGATGTGACCACTGCCTCTGGAGCAACTGGCACAGGAGATGTATATGTTTATGGTTATGACTTTAGCTAAAAAAGCTAAATAAATTGAAAGGGCTACTCCCAAAAGGGGTAGCTTTTTCTTTTTTAAACAGTACAATTTAATAATCTTAAAGGAAAAATCATGCCCTCAACCACAATATTGCGTGGAAATGTAAATGCATATTTCTTAGCAAATCCCTCACTCACACCATCAGCAGTAACTGGTACTTCAGCATCACAAAGTTTCACAGTACCTGGTCTTTTGACAACTGATATTACCAATGTTTCATTCAATGGTGGTGCTCAAACAGCAGGCATTGCAATTGCAAATGACTATGTTTCTGCTAATAACACTTTGACAATTCAATTTGTGAACACATCTGGGTCTTCAGCAACTCCAGCATCAGGTTCATATCTAATTGAAGTTCTCAGAAGTGATGGTCCAATACCTGTTAATGCAGTCTAATCATGGCAAATACCAGTGTATACAGACCCATAGGTCAAACCTATGCTGTGGCAGTAACAACAACTGCAAGTAGTTCTTTGAGCATTGTCCCAGTTGGCAATGACCAGATTAACTACTGTGCATTTTTGAATACTGGCTCTACACCTATTGCTATTTCAATTGCTCCTTTAAATCCTACAAGCATCACTCCAACTCCAGCAGTATTGCCTACAGCAGGAAACACTAGCACATCATTTGTGCTTGGTATTTCCATGTCTCAGCCTACTGTGATTGCAGTGCCTGCTAATGGATTTAATCTGAGTGCAGTTGGAACAGCAAATACTTTATATGTAATGCCTGTGGCAGATCAATCATGACAAACCAAGTAGCTTTTACAAACACAAATAACACTGTTCCTGTTACTACTTTCTCTACTCAGCCAGTTATAGCAAGTGGATTTGGTACTTCACCCACAATTAAGGGTGTTAGTCCAAATTGTTTTGCTGTGACTGTGGGATCAGGAGGGGCGGCATCTGGAACACTCACACTACCTCCAGCTCCAAATGGTTGGATGTGTATTGGTAATGATGTTACTAATGGTTCAGGTATATTTTTGCAACAAACAGCTAGTAGCACCACATCAGTCACAATGACTGGTTATGGAATTACCACTGGACTTGCAACAAATATGTCTGCTGGTGATGTCATTGTTATGACTTGCATCCCATATTAATTATGAGTGCTCCTGCCCTAACATCTGACCAAAATATCCTGCCAGTTCAGGCATATTTCAATTTAGATGGTAGTTTTAACACTTTTATAGGGCAAGGACAGCCTTTTTATGCCACTTTGAACCCAGTTCAGAGTGGTCTGACAATCACAAATAGCACAATAAATAGCTCCTCAATTGGGCTAGTTACACCATCTTCAGGTGCTTTTACTAATATTAGCACCACAACAGGCTCAATTAGCACAACTCCAAGCAATCCCACAGACCTGGTTAATAAAAATTATGTGGATATGTTTGTGCAAGGCTATGCAATTAAAGCAGAGTGCCAAGTTGCAACCACAGGCAACATCACACTATCTGGATTGCAGACCATTGATGGCTATACCACTTTGGCTAATGATAGGGTTTTGGTCAAAAACCAGAGCACATCATCACAAAATGGCATTTATGTAGCATCTTCAGGTGCTTGGGCTAGATCAAGTGATGCAAATACATGGAATAGCTTAATTTCAGCATTTACATTCATTATGAATGGTTCAACTCAGCAAAACTCTGGCTGGGTTTGTACCATTACAAGTGGTGGAACATTAGGGGTAACACCAGTTACTTGGAGTCAATTGGCAAGTGCAGCAAGTTATTTTGCAGGCACAGGATTAACCCTTAGCTCATACACTTTTAGTATTACTCCAATGGGAACAGCAGGCACTTATGGCTCTGCCTCAACTGTTCCAGTATTTGTTACAAATGCATCTGGTCAAGTTTCATCTGTAACCAATACCACAATCAGTATTGCACCTAGCCAAATCAATGCAACCATCCCTAATTCTGGACTTACCAACTCCACAATTTCAGGAATTGCACTTGGGTCTAATTTAGCTAACTTGACTGCTGGAACTAACATTACTTTTAGCTCTGGCACTACCTACAATGGATCAAGTGCAATCACAATAAATGCCTCTAGCACAATGGTATATCCAGGTGCAGGCATACCTAATTCCACAGGTAGTGCTTGGGCTACAAGTTACTCAACCACAGGCTCTGGGACAGTTGTAGCATTAGCTACATCACCTACTTTTGTGACTCCAATATTGGGAACTCCTCAGTCTGGGAATTTTTCAACAGGGACATTCACTTGGCCGACCTTCAACCAAAACACCACAGGCAATGCCAACACAGCCACAACAGCTAGTAACTTAGCTGGAACAACTCAGTATTCCCTGCCTTACCAGTCTGGGTCAGCCACTACATCCTATTTAAGTCCTGGCACTTCTGGCTCATTACTTATGACTTTAGGGGCAGTTTCTGCTCCTATTTGGGTTGCAACTTCTAGCTTAACAGTTGGAACTGCCACAAATATTGCTAGTGGCACAGCAGGAGCAATTCCTTATCAGACTGGCTCAGGAGCTACTAGCTTTTTAAGCCTTGGCACTTCAGGATATGTATTAACTGCTGGGTCATCTGCTCCTCAATACACAGCTCAGTCTAGTCTGGCAGTTGGAACTGCTACTAATTTGGCTGGAGGAGTTGCAAGCAATATTGTTTACCAAAGTGGGGCAGGAGCAACTGCTTTCCTAGCAAATGGGACAACTGGGCAAGTTTTAACAAGTAATGGAGCATCTGCACCTAGTTGGACAACTCCAACTGCTTATGCTACTGTGACTGATGACACAACCACAGCAGGCACAAGATACTTGCTTTTTGCTAACCAAACCAGTGGAAATTTAACAACTGAATACACCAGTTCAACCAAATTAACCTATTATCCTAGCACTGGATGTATTACAAATGGACTTAATGGAGGTGCTTTCTAATGGAAATCACATGGAAAATATCAGAAATTTCTGCTGAAAATGGGTTAATTACTCATGCTAAATACTTTGTAACTGCATCTGAGGATGATAAAAAAGTAGAAACTGAGGGTAACTGGTGGTTTCAGAATCCTGAGATTAAAGTGCCTTTTGAGAAAGTCACAGAGCAAATGGTAGCTAATTGGATTGAGGCTGAAACCATGAAAGATGGGGTAAATATTATTACCTCTAGACTGCAAGAACAGTTAAAATCATTGGAAAAGCAAGCTGTAATTCCTCCTTGGATGCCTCAAGTTTTTACACCTAATATCTAAAAATGGCTCAGACTAATTACACTCCCATAATACTGTATAACTCTGGTACTACAGGGAATACTCCATCTACTAGCAATTTAGCTAGTGGAGAATTGGCTATTAACTATACTGATGGCAAATTATTTTATAAAGATAATTCATCAACACTTCAAGTAATTGGTTGGAAAACTACCCCAACAACTGCTGGAGGAACAGGCTTAACAAGTTACACAGCAGGAGACTTGCCTTATTATTCTTCTGGCTCTGCACTATCAAAACTAGGAATTGGAACAAGTGGATATGTATTAGAGTCTAATGGCTCTGCACCTACTTGGGTTGCTCAATCTACTTTGTCTGTAGGTTCAGCTACTAATGCAACAAATACAGCAATTACAGATAACACAAGTTCAAGTGCTACTTGGTATCCAACAATTGTTTCTGCAACAACTGGAAATTTACCTCAAACCACATCAAGCACTAAATTAAGTTTTGTGCCATCCACAGGAACTTTAACAGCTACTTATCATGCAGGAGCATGGGCTGGGAGCACAATTGGAACATCTTATGGAGGTACTGGACTTACCTCATTTACTGCTAACCAAATATTTTACGCATCTAGTACATCTGTTGTAGCTCAATCTACAAACTTACAATTTAATGGAACAACATTAACATTGGCAAATGATTTATTAGTTAATGGAATAACTGCAGGCAGAGGTTCTGGTGGTATTTCAACTAATACAGTATTTGGTAATGGTGCTTTTGCAAATGCAACCCCTGCAACTGGAACTCTTAATGCGGCTTTTGGAGATTTAGCTTTAGCTTCCATTAGCTCTGGAGCAGCAAACAATGGAATTGGACATTCTGCAGGTACATCAATTTCTAGTGGAAATCACAATATCTGTATTGGATATATAGCTGGTAATGGGATTACAACTGGTAGCGGTAACGTGGTCATGGGGTCTTATTCTGCAGGGTCATCTACATTGACCACAGGAGGTTATAACACCAATGTAGGATATAACACAGCCCCATCTTCGGTAAGTATTACAGGCGAAATGATTATTTCATCTGGTAATCAAAATGCAACTGGTAAAGGAGCAAATACTGCTTTTATTACTCCAAATGGAGGAGCTTGTTATCAAGGCAACAATTCTGCCACTTGGTCAATTACTTCAGATCAAAGAATAAAAGAAAATGTTGTAACAATTTCATCTGGATTGGCAATTGTTAATCAATTAAATCCAGTTAGTTTTGATTACATATTAACAAAAAAATCAGATGTTGGTTTTATTGCTCAACAATATCAATCAGTATTGCCTGACCAAGTTGTAGAACATTCAGCAGATAAAGATGAAATAAAATTAACAGGTAGTGAAACTTTATATGGGATCAATCAAAATTTAACTCCATATTTAGTCAAAGCAATTCAAGAACTTTCAGCACAAATAACATCAATGCAAGCCTTATTAAAATCGGCTAATGTTGCAGGATTCTAAGGAAATAATATGACCACTTTTACATGGACAATTAATTCAATGCAAACAACTCCTAGTTTGAATGGTCAAACTAATGTTGTTACTGAGGTTGCATATACTTGTACTGGAACTGAAACAATAAATAATGTTTCTTATACTGCATCTATTAATGGTGTGTTAAATTTAAATTATGTACAAGGTGATCCATTTATTGCATATTCTAGTTTAACCCAAACAGAAGTTTTAGGTTGGTTGTTTGCTAATGGTGTAAATGAAATACAAACACAAAATTACATTCAAATAAAATTAAATAATCAATCTAATCCATTAACAACAACTCAGCCATTACCTTGGATTACACAATAAATGGTTAAAATTATCAAACATAGGATAAAACATGAGCGTTAATCTTTCCCCTCTAGGTGGTGCTGGTTGGCAATTTTTTGACAACAATGGTGTTCCTTTGTCTGGTGGTTTTTTATACACTTATGCTGCAGGAACAACAACTCCAACAGCAACTTATACATCAAATTCTGGATCAGTTGCTCAAGCAAATCCAATAGTTTTAGATGCAAGTGGTCGTATCCCTAATGAAATGTGGTTAACCACAGGAACTACATATAAATTTGTACTACAAACATCTTCAGCAGTACAAATAGGTTCTTATGATAATGTTTCAGGAATTAATGATTTAACCAGTGCAAATTACACTCCATCAATAACTGGTGGGGTTACAAGATCATTTATTTCAAAAATACAAGAAATTATTAGTGTTAAAGATTTTGGTGCAACTGGATTAGGAACATCCAATGATGCAACATATATTTCTACTGCAAACACAAATTCTAGTAGTTTGTTGTTTCCTCCTGGTACTTATTTAATAACAAGCAATATAACCTTAACATCTGCTTGTACTTTTTTAGAAGGTGCTAGTTTAAATATAAATTCTGGAGTTACTGTTACATTTAATGGAGCATTTAACTCTGGAGTTTATCAAATATTCCAAGGTTCTGGTTCTGTTTTATTTGGTAATGAATCGGCTCAAGAAATTTTCCCAGAATGGTGGGGTGCAGTTGCAGTAGGAAGTAATACATCAGGAAGTGTTCTTATAACTCCAAATGATTGTACTTCTGCAATTAATTCAGCTATTGCAAGTGTTTCATTTAATTATCAACCAAGTGGGAAAATAATTAAATTTCAAGTTGGTGTTTATGGCATTAGTTCTATTCATTTGGTTTCTACAACAAATTATTTAAATGGATTGACATTTAGAGGCAATAGATCAACTCAATTTTCAGGTGGTTCTGTATCTTCACAAAATAGAGGTGGAGCAACTGTATTGCAAAGTTTAACAAGTAGTTCATATTTGTTTAATTTAGATGCTACTGGTGGTGCTCCAATTGATGAAATTCATTTTGAAGATTTGGTTTTTGATGGAATGTGCCAAAAATCAAGTGTATTTTTGATGTCTCCTGCAACTGGAGGTACAACTTATGTTATTGATTTCATTTATTTTGATCGTTGTGTCTGGACTAATGTAAAAAATAATAGTTATTTAATTTCAAGTAATGTCTCAAATGCTCATGCTGAAAATGCTTTAATTTATTTTAATCAATGTTCATTTTTACTAAATAGTGCATTACAAACATCTAATGTAGGAATTTCAGTATTTTTGCAAAATGATGGTGCATGGCAATGGCAATTTCATCAATGTTATTTTTCAGGAACATCACAAACAGGTTATGGTTCAATTTATGTACAAACTGGTGGAATTGAATTAAATAATTGTTATTTTGAAGCTAACAACAATTATGACATTGTTTGCCAAGATGGTGGATGGGTTCATGCCCATGATTGCATGACTAATAGTGCTCATTTTGCAAGTTTTGCTACTTATTCTGGTAGTTTATCTGGATATACTGCACAACGTGGTATTGTGATGGAAAACATTATTTTTCCTCAAAATACTGGTTCTTGGATGATTATTAGTGATGCTACAAATTCAATAAGTTTGAAGAATTTATTGGGTGGGGGCGTTTATCTTAGATCAGGAAGTGGTAATGCTTATATTGAAAATGTAGTTAATGGAACAGTTGAATTTGGAACAAGGGCAGATTTGGCAGATACTTATACTGGAACTGCCACTTTAATAAATGTACCTGTTATTAAAACAAATGGTTCATCTGCTAATTTAGTGCCTGCTCCAGTAACAATTGTTGAGGGTACAGATGCAACTGTTTTAGAAAGGTGGGTTGGTAAAGATTTATTAACAAATTTATCAGTTACTCATGTAGCAGGAAGTACCGCTTTTTATGTTACATCTTATATTCAAGGAACTGGTTATGCTCCTCTTTATATAAGAGCCAGTAATATCATTAATGATGCTGGTAGTTTCCAAACTTCTGTTGCTGGTAGTGGTTTATATGTTTATACACCAGATGGAACAAAAAGATATTTAATTGGTGTTAATAATTCTGGTGCAGTTACTGCAACTTTAAGCTAAGGATAAAAATGACCACACCATTAGACATTATTAGTAGAGCATTAAAAGATATAGGTGCTTTGGAAGCTGGTGAAACTCCAACTTCTGAGGCATCTCAAGATGCATTTGATATGCTTCAAGATATGTTAGACCAATGGTCTAATGAAGACATGATGGTGTTTTACAAAAATGAAATCATATTTCCTGTTGTTTCTGGACAAACTCAATACACCATTGGTCCAGGTGGTCAGATTGGTGCTATCTTCACTGGAAGCATTACTGGTAATGTTCTCACTATTACTTCTATTCAGTCTGGGGGTATTTCTCTTGGTCAAACTTTGTCTGGAACTGGTATTACATCAGGTACAACTATTGTTCAAATGCTTACAGGAGCAGGAAACAATGTAAATGAGGCAGGCACTTATTTGCTTAATAAAACTTATTCAAGTCCAGTATCAAGTGAAACCATCAATTCTTATTACCAAAGACCTTTAAGATTTAATTCTGCTTTTGTTAGGATTAATACTTATTCAAATGGTCAGCCAATAACAAATGGTGGATTAGATTACCCAGTATCTGTTTTAAATGTTGAGCAATATCAGATGATTGGACTCAAAACACTAAATGGTCCGTGGCCGAAGGCTGTGTACTATGAACCCACAGAAACTTTGGGGAATGTGTACCTTTGGCCGAACCCCAGCCAAGGAGAAATGCACATATTTGTAGATCAGTTATTCCAAAGGTTTACCACACAATTTGATAACATCAATCTGCCTCAAGGCTATAACATGGCTTTGAGATGGTGTCTGGCTGAAAGACTAATGCCTATGTATGGAAAGGCTAGTCCCACACAGATTCAGATGATTATGAAGTTTGCAGCACAAGGGAAGTCCACTGTTAAAAGAACAAACATGAACCCAGCAATTGTTTCAACTTATGCAGACTCACTTTTGGTTGGAAGGCAGAAGGATGCAGGCTGGATACTTAGCGGGGGGTTCTTTAGATAATGGCTGATTTTGGCTTTGTCGGCCCCTCCTATGAAGCGGCCTCCATCTACCAAGAAGCACAAGAGTGCATCAATTTCTATCCTGAGATTGATCCTTTAAAGCCTCCTGGTAGTAGAGGTGTAGTTGCCTTGTATCCAACTCCAGGACTTACTTCAATACTCCAACTAAATAATGCTCCAGTTAGAGGAATGAGGACTCTTTCTGGTGGTCAATATTTAATTGTTGTTGTTGGAAATATTGTTTATTCTATTAACACTAATTATGTATCTACACAAATAGGCACATTAACCACTTCAAAAGGTTATGTTTCCATCACAGATAATATTATGACTAATACAGGTCTTAATGCTTACATTGTTGATGGTGCTAATAGGTATTATTGGGTAGTTAAGACAAATACATTTGTGCAATTACCCAGTACAGATGGACCTTGGCAAGGGGCAAATATTTGTGATGTAGTAGATAACTATATTATTTATAACCAGCCTGGAACACAGTTATGGGCAGCCACAGACCTTGGTTTGGTCACATCCAATAATGCTTATTATGGTTCTAAAGATGGTGCTCCTGATCCACTTGTTTCACTTATTGTTGACCATAGGCAAGTATTTTTGCTTGGTGAATTTACAGCAGAAATGTGGACAGATGTTGGAAATGTAATACCTGGAATTATTAGTTTTCCATTTCAAAGGGTTACTGGAACATCTGTACAACATGGCATTGCTGCCCCTTTTTCAGTAGCCAGATTTGGTGAACAATTTGCTTTTGTAAGCCAAGACTACAGAGGTCAAAATATCATTGGAGTTATGCAAGGATATTCTTTTAAAAGAATCAGTACCCATGCTGTAGAACAGACCTTAATGAATCAATACATAGCTGATGCAGTTGCATATACTTATCAGCTAGATGGTCATGAATTTTATGTGGTCACATTTCCAACTATTAATATTACTTGGGTTTTTGATCTTGCATCTGAAATGTGGCATAAATGGCTTTCTTGGGATGGCACACAATTTAATAGACATAGATCAAACTGTGGGGCTATTTTTAATAATGTTTATTTGGTTGGAGATTACCAAAATGGTCAAATCTATCAATTAGATAATGCTGTATATACAGAGGCAGGAAATACCATTAGAAGGCTTAGAAGATGCCCACATTTGGTAACTGATTTACAAAGACAATATTTTGCTGAATTGCAAATACAATTTCAGCCTGGAGTTGGATTAGAAACTGGTCAGGGACAGAATCCACAAGCTATGCTTAGATGGTCAAATGATGGAGGTTCTACCTACTCAAATGAGCATTGGTGTACTATTGGAGCTGTAGGAAAGTACAAAAACAGGGCAATTTGGAGAAGATTAGGGCAAGCTAGGGACAGAATTTATGAGGTTAGTATTAGTGATCCAGTAAAAACTGTGATTGTTTCTGCTAATTTGAAAGCAGAGGGTGGTGAAAACTAATGGCTACTTCTAGTTCTAGTGGGAATATACTCTGGCCGAGAGTCCCATTCCTAGACCCTACATCTGGTCAGCCTGCTTTGCCTTGGTTATTGTGGTTACAAAGTCCTAATTTTGTTAGCATGAAGACTGGACAACAAACAATTCAAGGAAATCAAGAAATTACAGGAAATTCAGTAATTGATGGAAATGAAATTGTTAAAGGCACATTAACTGCTTTAGGTGGTATTTCAGGGGGTACATTTTGAATTTAGCTGATATTTTGAAAGCCAATGAAGGTTTGATGGAGTTTGACCCTCAAATTGTTCACCATTTTTCTGATGGCTTGTATGCCAAGCAGTTTGTTTTGCCCAAAGATCATTTTATTGTCCAACATGCCCATAAATACAGCCATTTAAGCCTTTTGGCTAAGGGAAAAGTGATAGTAAGGACTGACAACACAGAAGAAATGTATAGTGCTCCTTACTGTTTTGAAATAAAATCAGGGATAAACCATTCTATTCAGTCCTTGGAGGATTGTGTATGGTTTTGTATTCATGCAACAGATGAAAAAGACCCATCCAAAGTGGATGAAGTTTTAATTCAAAGGGGATAAAAATGCCTATAGGACTTGGAGCAGGATTAGCAATTGCAGGAGGATTGGGACTTATAGGGTCTATGAATCAAGCAAACGCGGCACAAAGCGCGGCACAAACACAGGCAAATGCTTCATTAGCAGGGCAACAACAGTTGCAACAAAACTACCAGCAATTGTCTCCTCAATTTCAGCCTTATTTACAAGCAGGAAATCAAGGTTTAGCTCAGTTACAGTCTCAACTTCCTAGTTTGACACAAAGTTTTGGACCAGCACAGCTACAAAGCAATCTTGCTCCTAATTACCAATTCATGCTAAATCAAGGCTTGGGTGCTCAAAACCAAGCTCTAAATGCTAGTGGTGGTGGTTCTAATATAAATACAGCAGGGACTAAGTTTGCAGAAGATTATGCTTCTAATGCTTATCAACAGGCTTTCAATAATTATCAAGCACAGCAATCTAACATTTATAACAAACTAGCAAACATTGCAGGCATAGGACAGCAAAGCCTGGCTAATCTTTCTAATCTTTCTACTGGAAATGCCACAAATATATCTAATTTGGGTGTGGGTGCTGCTAATGCACAGGCTGCAGGCACAGTAGGAAGTGCTAGTGCCTTGGCTGGTGGCTTGAATAGTGTGGGTTCTAATTTGACTTTGGCATCTTTGTTAAACCCAGCTAATCAAGCAGGAGCTAGTTCTGTTACTCCAGCTAATATGGCAGGATTCCAAACTCCTTATCAAGCACCAAGTTATCAAGTAACAGCACCACAACCATATAACCCAACTTATTAAGGATAAATATGGGTATTCAATCTTTTCAAATAGCAACACCAACTCCTGTTCAAACAACTCCTGTGCAGGGTAATTCAATTGCACAGATGGTTAATGCTGCCAATGGCATTCAATACTATCAACAAAATCAACAATTAAATCCATTACAGCTCAAACAAGCTCAAATGGCTATTGAACAAGCACAGCAAATTAATCCATTAGCTGTTAAAGAAGCTGAAGCCAGAACAGAAACTGCTCAGACTGGAGCACAACAAGCAAAACAAAATTATCTTGTTTCTGGTGAAGATTATGCAAGAAAAATGATTAATGCTTTGCCTCCAATTGATGATTATGTAGATAAAAATGGTGATGTAAATCAAAAAGCATTAACAAGGTCTTTGGACATTATTAGAAAAAGTGCTGATGCAGTTGGCTTACCAAAGCATCCATCTAACTTGCTTGGTCAATTAGAAGATGCAGTAACCAAAAAAGATTATGATAGATATGAGGAATTAAGGAACAGAGTTGCTAAAAGTTCAGGAACAACATCTGAGCAGTTTGCAGCTAAATTTCCTGCTGTTCAATTTCAAGGTTTGGGTAATGTTAATCAAGCAGTTACTACAGGTAATCCTAATATTGCTGAAACTGCACCAGGTACTAAAATTGGAGCTGGTTTACCAATTGGTCCAAGTCCAATGCAACCAGGTGTGACAACTGTAAATGGTATTATTGGACAGTATGATTCAACTGGTAAATTTGTGCCATTTAATGTACAGCCTGGTCAACAACCTGGCAATCTTTCTATGCCAGGCATGGTGCAAACTCCTGCTCCATCTGCAGTTGGGCAAAATAAAATGCCATCAATTGTAAAAATTGACAATTTTTCTGCTCCTGGTCAACAAAATACTCAAGAAGTTGCTAGATATAATGCAGGGCAAGCTGATTTTAATGCTGCAAATGAACGTGCAACACTTGCACAAGATAGTGCTTTAACTGCACAAAATATTAAAAAGAATTTATCTGCTGCAGCTGGTAGTACTCCAGGCAGGGTTTTAAGATCAATTGGTCAAACTGTAATTGGTGATCCACAACTAGATATTTTAGTCAAGAGTTTGGCAGATCAACAATTAAGACAATCTCAATTAATGGGGTTAAAAAATCAAGCTGCAGAAGCAGATCAAAGGACTGCAGGAGGTAGTTCTGAAATAACTGCAGAAGCATTGGCTCATATTGTTGAAAGAGCTGAAGCAACAAATTTAGCTGCCACAAAATACAATCAAGCATTATCAAAAATGCAAGAAAAATATGGAAAAGAAAGAACATATTTAAATAATGATAATTTTAAAAATGCTTGGGCTAATTCTTACAATCCAATAGCTTTTATTATTCAAAACACCAATAGACAAAATATTCCACAAAAAGATAAAGACAAAATTATTGATTACTACACACATGATATGAGTAGAGATCAATTAGATACATTGGCTAATAACATGAAGAATTTAAAACGCTTAGAGCGTGGAGATTTCTAATGGCAAATGATGCTTATGAATTAGACCCAGATGTTGCAGTTATTCGCAAAAGAATGCCTGTCAATATTCCAAAGAGTGCAATGTATGGAAAAAATCCAGAATTGCAACCTGATGCTGTATATAGTTATGAAACAGACCCTGATATAACTTCAATATCAAACAGAAAAGTTACCCCTGCAGAAAAACCAGAGCCAGGTAGTTATTTGCCACTTTTTTTAAAAGGAGCTGGAGAAGCTGCATTACATTCAATTGCTGGCATTGTTTCTGCTCCTGTTAGTGCTGCAGCAGGAATTTATGGAACTTTAACAAGTGGCAAGTATGGAACTCCTGAAGGTATAAAAGCAGGACAAGAAACTGCTAAAAGAGTCCAGCAAGCAATGCTTAATGCTGGTACACAACCTGAGACAGAAGAAGGCAAGTCTTATTTAGAAAGCCTACAACAAGCATTTGAGGCATCTAAAATTCCTCCTGTTGCTCCTGAAATTGGTGGGTTAACTGCTGAAACTCAAATGGCAGGCAAAAGCGTACAAACAGCAAAACAAGCATTAAATGCTCAATTCCAAAAGATTAGACCTAAAGTTACAATTGAAACTGTGCCAGGTTTAAGAAGTGCAGGAGCTGCAGCAACAGAAACTCCTGAAATGATTCAAGGCAATATCAATGCTGCCCTTGCAAATGCTTCTCCTGAGCTACAAGCACATATAAATGCACAAGAACCAACAAATGTTAATGTGCCTGCTTTGGAAACAAGAGCCTTAGAAGAAAAACATGGTGTTAATTTAACTACAGGTCAAAGAAGTGGTGATACTTCTAAATATTCTGAAGAATGGAATAGAAGGGGAGAGACTGAAGATTTAACTAATCATTTTAAAGATCAACCTGTTCAACTTGCGAATGCATTTGAAAAAGCAAAAGTACGTCATGCCCCAGACATACCATCAACTGCAGATTCTTCTGAACTTGGTCAACATGAAATAAATGCTTTATCTGAAAAAGATGCAATAAGAAAAGCAAATATATCTTCTGCATACAAAGCATTGCAAGATCAAAACAATGGACAATTTCCTATTGATATAGGAACTTTAGATACTAATATAAAAAATAGTTTATCTAAAAATCTTAAAACAAATCACTTATCAGATGCTGTAAGAAATGATTTAAAAGACTTTTATCAAAATCCTACATTTGAATCTTATGAGGCTTTAAGAACTAATTTAGCTAATGAAATGCGATCCAGTTCAAATGGAAATGCAAGAGGTGCAGCATATATTGTTAGACAAGAATTAGAAAACTTACCTGTATTTGGTGAAAATACTGGCACTCCAGAAGCTATACAATTAAAAGCATTAGCTGATAATGCAAGAAGTTTGGTCAAAGAACGATCTGATGTTATTAAAGCAAATCCTGCTTACAAGGCTGCAATTAAAGAAGCAGCAGATTTAAATGAAACTTCTTCACAGGGTGAAAGTTTAAATGCTGCAAATTTTCATAAAAAGTATGTTGCAAGTGCTACTCCTGAAGCAATACGCAGAATGAGATCAGAAATTGATCCAGAGCATATTGCAAACCAAGCAATTACATTTGCTGAACTAGAACGTGCTAAAAATGCAATCACTAATCCAAATGCAACAAGTGTAAAGGCAAATAGTTTTGCTAATTTTATGCAAAAAGAAGCATCAAAATTGAAAGAATCTTTACCACCAGAAGCCATGAAAGATGTTATGGAAATTGGTTTATTGTCTAGCAAAATTGGTAAGCCTGAGGCTGGAACATTTAATTACTCTAACACTTATAGTAGTTTAATTGGTGATTTAGCAAAACAAGGATTAGCTGGTGCTGCAGAAATGAAATTAGCAGGACTAACAAGTGGTGCATCAGTTCCAGTAGTAAGCCTTGGTAAAGCAATATTACAGAAAAGAACTAAAGATGCATTTGCAAAATCTGCAATTGATCCTAAAGGTGGATTAATTAAGGAAGAAAAATGAGCACAGAATCACCAATTGACCTTGTCAAGTATGGAGTACTTTGGCAAAAAGTAGAAGATTATGAGAAAAAGTTTGACTCTATGGAAAGAAAAATAGACAAACTTGAGTCATCAATTGAAAAACTTATTTCTATGGCTGATAAGTCTAGGGGTGGTTTTTGGGTAGGCATGATGGTTGTTTCAGGACTATCTAGCTTTGTTGGCTTTGTTTCTCACTATGTAACTTTCAAATAACATGCCTTTCATGCTTGCCATCTCTGCTGTGAGTGCCATCAAGCAAGGGGTGGCAATCTACAAAGATGCCAAAAATGTTGGAAAAGAAGTTTATGGTATTTATGCAGAGCTAAGTGAGGGAGTTGGTAATTTCTTTGACCATCAGGAAAATGCCCACAAAGAATTAAAAGAAAAAGAAAAGAATCCTCCAAAGGGCAAAAGCATAAAAGCACAGGCTCTTGAGAATGTCATCAAGAAAAAGCAACTCCAGCAAGCTGAGTATGATTTAAGGCAAATGTTAACTTACCAAGCTCCTCCAGAGTTGGGTGCTTTGTGGACAGATTTTCAAGAGGAAAGAGCTAGGCTTGAAAAAGACAAATTTAAGTATGAACAGGCTCAAAAAAAAAGGATGAGCAAGAATATTACAGAAAAGCAAGAAACAAAGAAAAATGGGATTTTAGAATTGCAATATGCATTGCAGTCATGGTGGTCATCTTCACAGTTGCAGGCTTAATGTATTACATCCATTGGGATTATCAGATAAATAAAGTAGAGGAACAATGGCATATTGAGTTTATGAAAAAGTTTAAACCCAATAGCAAAGAGTATGAATGTTATAAAATTTTTCAGGAAACAGGGTATTCACCAAGATACTGTAACTAGGAGTTAATATGGATTGGTTAAAGACAATTGCACCTACTATTGCCACTGCACTTGGCGGCCCCTTTGGAGGTCTAGCCTATGAAGCAGTTTCTAAAGTCTTAGGTATATCTCAGGATGATGCTAAAAAGATGCTTGATGATGGCAAACTCACTGCTGACCAGATAGCAAGTGTTCAACAAGCAGAGATAGCTTTGAAGGCAAAGGCACAAGAATTGGGTTTAGATTTCGAGCAACTGGCAGTCCAAGACAGAAAGTCAGCCAGGGACATGCAAACAAATACTCACTCATTTATTCCTCCAGCCTTGGCTATTATG
>Ga0007859_1000228_pt1 | contig 15870 bp, 23 predicted proteins | sample CryBogCBH27Jul07_FD_71222 | JGI IMG/M metagenome (GOLD analysis project Ga0007859, IMG submission 71222) | Freshwater microbial communities from Crystal Bog, Wisconsin, USA - CBH27Jul07 | ecosystem: Environmental > Aquatic > Freshwater > Lake | place: Crystal Bog, Wisconsin, USA | collected...
ACCATCCATTCATCCACATCCTTTGTTACCCTCAGCCCCTCCATATCCTCCTTAGGAAACCAGCGAACTCCCCTATGTTCCGTGATATTATGGGTAGGCGCTCTGTCTGTCAACATGGCCCCTCTCCAATAAAGGCGTGATCCCCACCGAGCCACGTGATCATCGCAGAGAGCATAGTCAAGACCATGAACATATCCTGTTTCCTCTTTCACTTCGCGAAATGCGACAGACTTCCAGTCCAGATCAGAGGGCTCCCTGTGCCCTTTCGGAAACCCCCATTTTCCAGAGCGAAATCCTTGAACAAGAAGAACCTCGTGACCTCTAAAGAGCTGAACACCTGCTCCTTGATATCCTTCCACTGCAAACAGGGCGAGTAGGAAGGCGCCAAGCATCTATTTATTGGATGTAAATTTGACCCTTATCCTTTTCCCTGTAATAATCAGAATGCCCTGCTTTCGCGTTATAATTGTTCTTCCTCTAGGACCTTCCAGCAGAATTAATGATATTAACAATGCTACAATCCATCACACCCTCCGCCATTATAGAGGAAAGTTTAGCAAGATAGAGCGCCGCGAACAGCATACTGTCTACGAGACCTTTCTCTGTGATATGGATGCCGCTGGATTCCTCTATGATCTTCCCCATCCCTTCTATGCATCAGCTCTAATGATTCAGTATACGAATGACTATTTCTATACTGCAAGGGCTATACCAGGCGTCCCTAACCCTCTTCCTCCGAGGGATGACAAGGTTCTCAAAAGTATTTACTGGAACGCGAAGGCTCTTGAACGGCACACGAAGTAAAATTGAAATGAAATCGCGCTTACTAGTAAGTAGCCATGCTCTTCGCAATCAAGCCGCTCACCTGCCTTCATTACAGGTCCGCAAAGGATATTTTTGAGGAAACATTTGATTCTCAAGAGTATCCTGAGTTTAACTTATCATGGCGCCTCAGGTCTAAGACAGAGTCCATCGGTATCTTTACTTCTCAGGGCGACTTGATCGGCTTTGCTCTTATTTGGGGTTCAGTGAGAATGCTAAAGTATCTCTGTGTTCATCCTTTGTATCAAAGATTCAAGTTAGGCACGAGGCTTCTGACAGCAATTCTTGATCACTGCCGTTCCACAAGAAAGAGCCTACATCTGATTCCTGCACAGAGCCCTCATGTGGCGCAATGGTATACGAAGCATGGCTTCACAGTTTCAAGCTACTTCAAGGCCTCTGATGGAACGGTGTGGCCCAATATGAATTTCCATCCCTATTCAACAAGAAGCAAAGCCAAGGCCTTAAGCGTTGACACAGTAAGTAAGTAGAATGAACGTCCAGCGCCAAATCCCCGTAACCGCGAACTCAGTTGTATCAAGTGCATCGACGGAGCGTGATGCCCCGAATGTGGTCTCCATGACAGACCAGCAGGAGCTCCAGCAGCTTTCCCAGACGATCAAGGGTTGGCGTGAGCTTAGTAAGGAGGTTGCGGGCCTCAGCGAGCAGGTTCGTGAGAAGAAGAAGCGGATGAAGGCGATGGACGAGGTGATCCTCCGGATTATGAAGAAGCACAATATTGGTGCTCTTGATCTTAAGGAGAGCGGTGGTCGTATCCTCTATAAGCGCTCTTCATCGAAGGAGGGTCTGACCCCGAAAAATCTCATGGCTCTTCTTTCTACTCATCTGAAGTCTGAGGTGGCCGCGGCAGATGCACTCAAGTATATAAATGAGCACCGCGAGTCCAAGGTAAATGAGAAGCTTCTTTTTGAGCAGTAATGTCATGACTTCTTTAATTTTAATCGCCACCGCTAGTAGAAATGTTAATTCAGTCGTTCGTTGGTGCCGCGATTGAGAGTGCGACAAACGGTAAGGACTCAGACAAGAAGCGCGACGCCTATGTTGAGTTCCTCTCCGTCTTCTTTGCGTTTCTGATCGCCTTTATCATCCTCGGCTTTGTGGGTAAGCTTCTGTGGAACGGCGTGATCGTGGAGCTCTTCACGATCGCGAAGCCTGCCAAGTCCTTCTGGCAGATCATTGGCCTGATGATCTTCGCGATGCTGATCAAGCCTTAGTAAGCGTATTATTGATATAAAGAAAAACCTTTTCTTATTATCAAGGAAATGGAAGATATTGCTCTCATTGTAAACGAGATCGCTGAGGGGCTCAAGGCAAATAAGCCAGGATCAGGAGCCCACATTTATTATGAGAAAAAGAAGGCCATTTTAGATACACTTTTTCAGAATATCTGTGTAGCTGCAAAGCCGAAAGAGAAGGAGTGCGAATATTATAACCTTTCTTATGAACTCCAGGATCTGAAGGAGAAAAAGACACTAACAAAGGAATTACAGGAAAGGAAGGCCTATCTGGAGACCACTGTTGAGGCTCTGCGCAAGGAGGTGTCTCTCGGCCCGAGTAAGCGCCTTTTCAATAACCTCTCCCCGTCGTGATGAGCTTGTCCAAGTCATTCTTGCCCTGTAGAAGACCATAGGCGCGCGCCAGCCTCGTAAGGCCAATGCCTCCACCGAACCGAGGGAAGAAGGGGATCGCCAGATACTCCTCCAGCTCAGCCTCTACACGCTCCTTTCCAAAGAGCTCAAACAGCTTCGCCGCATATCCGCCCTCGCTGACCGCATAGAACATGCGCCGCATCTCCTCTACATCTGAAGAGCGCTCCGCCGAGCCAATTGTCTCCTGGCCATACATGATGACGTCAATCTTGTTATAGATTCCACCGCCAACATGCCTCATATTCCAGAAAGGGCTGGTCCGTTCAGGAAAGTTCTGGAGACTGACAATGGGACCCTTCTCGCGCCACATGCGGCTCTCATGCTCATCCTCTAAGGTGGGAACACCACCATATTCGGCACATGTCTTATCGTAGTCGGCGACAACAGGCGCAGAAAAATCGAGATAGGCCAAGAGCTCCGCCTCTAACGCGGCAAGTTCCACCATTCCTCCGTGGCTCTCAAACTCGAACATGGGGAAGATCTTCTCGTGACGACCAGGAATCGGCGTCTTCTCATCGCGATAGGACGTGCTGACGCAGTAGACACCCTTCCACTCAGGATTCTTCAGAAGCTCATACTCGAGCCACATCTGGCCTGTTTGGGGAAGGGGCCACACGCATCCGTTGTATTCAAAGGTGGCAACTGAATAGGGGTTCTCGCAAGCGGCAAGAATCGAGAGGCGCGACTGTGTCGGGACTTCCTTGAACCCCTTTTCAGCAAAGAAGGTGCGCAGCTTGGAGACGAGGATGTCATAGGTCACCGTGTCCTTCATTGATTCTTTTGTAAAGAGAAGAATCAAAAATAGAATTTATTCCGTGGCGTTTGAAGGCGATAACGTCGTGACTTTATTTTAAGGAAGCTTTAGCTTCCTTAAAATAAATGTCCCACGACTAATTTGGTGATGAATCTTAAAAATAAGGAAGCTCTCTGAGCTTCCTTATTTTTAAGTCTCACCGTTATCAATAATACCCCTTGTAAGTCCCCAGATCGGCTAGGCTAGTCGGTTCATAACTCTGCGCCCCGCGCTCAAACTTCTTTCCAGCGATCAGTGGCTCACCCACGAAGCAAACGCTGCTCGCGACATCCTTGACATCAGCGAGGAGTTCAGAGAAGATCTTCTTCACCTTTTCATTCTCCGCAGGTGATACACCATAGGCCGTGCAGAGGCGCTGGAGTAGCTTGCCGCCTCGGGAGGCCCACTTATCAAAAGCGAGTTCTAAGTCACGAGGAGGGATCGTCTTCGCAAGGCAACGCGATGTCGTCTCAGCAATCGGCTCTATGTCATGGGCCGTAGAATAGGGCTGATACCGGGTGCTCTCAACGAGACCCGCTGTGCTCATCAGATCCTTCTTGAAGCAGGCCAGCTTGCCGAGCAGCAAAAGGAGCTCACGGAGATCATCCTTTCCTTCTTCAACGACTGTCTCTCTTTGGAGGAAAAAATCGGCCACTTGAGCAGCCTCTGAACTGGTGCGTAGGCAGTCAGGGAGGCCAGAGCCGACGGCGACACCGCCGAATCCCTCCGTTGTCTTGGGAATAGGCATTGTGGCCGCCTGTGTCCACATGACATAGCCAACAAAAATGGCTACAAAGGTGATAATTGCGGCTGTCAGATAATTACTTGACTCTCCTCCCAGAAGAAATTTCTTGACAGGCTCCATTCTACTGATAAAAATAGAAATTAAGAATGCCCTTTTAGATAATTGTGTGGTTAGCCGCTGAGAGAAACTCACCGCACAACTTGCCCTTTGCCTCTGCCTTGTTCTTCATGAGCCGGTCGATGTTGAGTCCCTGCTCCTCCTTCAGAAGCATGTGATGCACAACCACCTGCGCCTTCTGGCCGATGCGAACTGCGCGACCAATCGCCTGATTCATGAGAGCTGCTGTCCACCACGGGCCCGAAAAGACGATGCTCTGGAAGTGCTGCAGATTGAGGCCCGTGCCGCCAGACTGAAGCTGGATGAGCAGAATCTCGTTCTTACCTCCAATCGGATTCGCCGTCTGCTTGAGCACAGCCGTCCTCTGCCCCGCCGAAAGGCCGCCATGATAGAGCCAGATCTTGTCGATCTTGTCGCTGAAGCCGAGAAACTCCTTGAGCAGCTCCATCTCCTTGTGGAAGTGGCAGAAGATGATCCACTTCTTGGGCTCCGTGTCGGCCTCCACAAGATCGCGAATGCCCTGAAACTTGGTGCTCGGATCAATCCAGTCAGGGCGCGTATAGAGCGTAGGGCCGAGAGCCTTTCTGCGCCCCTCGATGTAGATCTGCGGGTGAAGACTGATCTGGCGAAGGCGCATGATGAGCTTGAGCTTGTCCAGAGCTCCTGCACCACCCTCATCTGCGAGGGCCCTGAAGCGCCTCTTGATGTCACCCTGGATTCCGCGGTAGAAGTCGCCCTCGTCCTCGGTGTCAAAGTCGAGAATGTGCGTCATCTGAATCTCCTTCTTCGGAAGGTTAGGAAGGACAGGGCGCATCTCCTCCATGCTCCGCGCCAGCACATAGGTGCTGAGAAGAGAGGGAGTGTAGTTGAGGTCGAGCATCTCGAAGAGGGCGTTCACGTCGCTGACCTTGTTGACGATCGGTGTCGCGGTCAGAAACCAGTGGATAGAGCACTCGATCTGCTTGATCAGGTTCCAGCTCGCGCCCTTGTTTGCCATGCGGTGAGCCTCGTCGCAGATAATGCGGTCCCAGGGCCTAGCAAAGAGGTCAGGATTCTTGATGGCGGCCTCATAGTTGACAAGATACAGGCTGGGCGCGCGCAGAAAGACCTTGGAAGGGGGCTCCCAGACACCACCCTTTGCACACCAACAATTGATGCCGGCCTTTGTGGCCGTGGCGCGCCACTGCTCAAGGACGGGGAGAGGGCCGAAGAAGAGATTGGCCTTTAGCGTAGACTCCTTCAGAAGTCCGACCATTTGGATCGTCTTGCCAAGTCCCATCTCATCGCAGAGGAGTCCTCCGCGATGAGAAGGGGCATCTTCTCTTTCCTTCATCCATCGAATCCCAGCAACCTGGTGCTGCTCATACACGAATCCATTCCAGAGGGGAGTAGACATTGCGTTGGAGCTTGATGGTCGAGGCGGCCGCTTCTGATTCAATTTTACTCAAGGCCGAAAAAAAATTAGACACTGATTCCCCATGACGGCGTCACATCCGTGGGTGGTGGAAGGCCGGACCCCCAGACAGATGGATAGTAGGCCTTGAAACTCGGCCCCGCCCCCTGCTTCGCGAAATAGGCGCCCCACCAACTGAATGTGCTATTTGCCACGATGGCTCCGCCTTTGCAAAGAGACATTGTATAGAGGCTCTCCACTTCATCCTTTGAGTCAAAGAGCTGAAATGTGAGGCCCATACTCTCAACCATCCCTTTATACATACCCACGCACAGTTCAGGTTCGTCGCTAAAGAATACGACGGTAGAACTAGGGGGTATCTGTTTCAGACAGAAGGTGTAATAGGGGGCGAGATTCACTTGATGATGGGGAAGAACCTTGTAGTCTCCAAGCCTCACATGCATGAACCAGCTCTTTTCAGAAATCGTGGGGCGGATCTTAGGAGCCCTGGATCCAAGGGCTCCTTCAAAGTCGACGTGAACAGGACAGTCTTCAAAGTATTTCTCTGTCTGTCTCCATCCGTGGATAACACATGGAAGAGGAGAGGGGGGCGCGTCAGGAAAAGGTTGATAGATAAAGAGAGTTCCTTTTCCCTCTAGAACCGTGTGCCACTCTGCTGCTGTCTGTAGTATAGGGACCGAAGGTAGAAGCTTGAAGATAGAGTCAAAGGGACCGTGAGAGGTTTCACCGCAGCGCGGCATAAAAAATACCACGCGGCGCCCCCATTTTTTTGCTGCGGCTGCCGCGGCGGCGTAGGTAAACAGACGGTTTCCTAAACCGCCTGTGAGGTGCGGGGCGACCCAGTCCATACTGTAGTTCCTTCAGAAGACGGGTTTAGCCCAAAATTGAGTGGCGCCCTCGCCCTGATCCAAGCTAACCGTTGAGATGCTAAACAATGACGCTGGTCGTTGGAAGTCATGGAGCTGCTACAAGCCGCGTCACATGAAGGTCTATGGATGTATCTGTATTTCACAGGAGAACAAGGTGGCTCTTGTAAAGGGAACACTCTCAGGTAAATGGTCATTTCCAAAGGGTCATATGGAGCCTGGAGATACTGCACAGAGTTGTGCTCTTCGTGAACTCTTTGAAGAGACAGGCGTTGTCTTATCTGAAAACTCAAGGTTTATGGGATATAGAAAGCTGGCCAGTGGAGGCTACTTTATCTATGAGGTTCCAGTTGAACTGCCTCTCAATCCTCAGAGAAAGGAGGAGATCAGTGAGTGTGGCTGGTTTAACTTGAATGAGCTACGCGATCTCCACGTGAATGTGGATGTCAGCAACTTTAGGACGCTGATGCGTTAACAGGAGCGGAGCGAAGCACGAGAGATCACTTGCCTCTTCAATATCAAAACACCATCTTGCCACCCGATCAGGATGCCATGTTTTTTCAAGAAGTTCCTCCTTAAAGGTCATACAGCGGAATGAGATACGCCTCTTCACCTTTACAGGGATCTTTTCCCAGAAAGACCACCATCCTTCTACATCTGGAAAGGTCTCCCATAGATCCTCTGACATATGCGGTGGAATCCTCAATGGAGTGTCAAGAAGAGCCCCATAGAACTGGGGACGAAGAATGAGCTCTTCTAGGATCCAATATACATGACCTGGATTACAGAGCTTGAGTGTATTACAGATCTTTAAGGAGAGGGGCTGGCAGTTTGCCATCAGGGTAGACAAAGCCTCTAACAATCCCTCTCTGCTATAAGACTGGTTATCAAGAATAACAGTATCAAGGCGCGGCGTCATCGTGATGTAGGCCTTCACTGCTGTGAGCCAGTTCTCATTTTGCATAGCAACAAAGGCGCAGCACTGGATACATCTCTCTGGAACGACAACGCCCTTGTATGACTGCGCTAGGGCTCTTAGCTTCCTACAGCTTTCTGAAGAGGGTGTGTGATAGCGGATCCAGCCGTCATCTAGAGTCTCAGAGACGCTGCATTTCCTACAGAGAGCCGAGTTGTCCAATGGCGGTAGCCAGCAGTTCTGACAGCTCTCCTTCTTCAGAGACATGCCCTCTTCTGGCTCTTAGGAACGCCAATTTTACTAAGTAAAAATTTGAAGAGGGGCTGGTGCAGACGGCTGGTAGCCAAAATGCCGATCCGCATTAAGACCGCTGTTAAGCCCGCACCAAAGCACATCTGTGCAGGCTGTGGTGCAGAGACCTCTGCTGTCAACTTCTATGAGGGAGATACAGAGTTGGCCTGGTGCAATGAGTGCTTTGTGACAGAGGAGGAGCTTGTAGAGATTCAGAGCAAGATGCCATTCTGCCAGAAGAAGAAGATCAAGGTGCGGGTTACACCTGCGCCAGAACCAGAGGCTAAGCCCAAGAAGATCAAAGTCCGCGTCGTTAAGAAGTAAACCACAAAAAAAATTTTTTCTTTTGTTTTGTGTTTTGTGTTTTTTTCTTTGGTTTATCCTTTATCTTAGGCCTCCTCGAGGTAGGCCGGCTTCGGCACAGAGCGGTCGATCGTGTTCGTCTTCTCGACGAAGCGGCCGATCCAGTCGTAGTCCTCTGAGAGAACATCGCCGTTCTCGCTCTTGAGGTAGCTCACGCCCTTGTGCTGCCACGCCGAGAACTCAACCTCTGCCTCCTCCGCACGAGGCGAGGCGGGCAGAGGCGCGACGGCCGCGGCCTTCTTGGCCTTGGTCGCCGCGCGCTTCTCGGCGGCCGCCTTCTTGGTCTCCTCGCTCTGGGGCTTGCGCGCCTTCTTGGCGGGCTCTGCCACTGGCTGAGAGGCGACAGGCACGAGAGCCGGCAGAGAAGGCGATGCGCTCTTCTTCTCAGGCTTCTGCCAGCTACCGTGCTCTGCAAGGACAAGGGCGGGCGTCCACGCGGAGTAGTCCGCGTTCTTGGCCTTGAGCATGCCGCAGAACTGGGTCACCTCTACGCCCGCCTTGATGCCCGCCGCCGTGAGGGCGGCACGCACCTGCTGCGTGAAGAGGATCCAGGCGTTGGGCGCCTTCTTGGGGGCATCCGCGTCCTTCTCCTTCTTGGCCTTCTTAGGAGCGCCAGGCGCCTCCAGAGCGGCCTTGGGGGCCTTCTGGGGCGTGCTGGGCGCTGGCGCGCCAGAGGCGCGGGCCAGAAGGCTCTGGAGCACGAGAAGCTCGCTGACGGTCATCTGCACGGTGATCATCTGGGAGGCGTTCATTTTGGATTCTTTCAGAGTGTTATTGCTTTGAAAGATGATTGTGGCCTAGCAAAAACGCTCATTCAATTTTTTTGCTAAATTGAATGGAGCCTCCAAAAAGCGTCAATATAGCCTATTTTACCACCCCATTCAATTTATCAAAAAAATTGAATGGGCCGATTACCCCATTGATAATTACCCTTTTAAAGCAATAACACTCTAAAAGGATTCCAAAATGACTCTCTCTGACAACAGCTACAAGGCTAAGATGAGCAAGAGCTACTGGGTCTACGACCCAGAGAACGGCGCCTGCCCTGGCAACTGCGACCCCGCATACGCGATGGAGCAGAACGTCTGGCGCTGCGGCTGCGGTTGCTGGGACATCGTCTCAGAGGCCCCTCGCTACCTCTTCCCAGAGCTCGCGAAGTGGGACGGCCAGCTCCTCTGGGGCGACGTCTACATGGACGAGCTCGAAGAGGAGAACCAGAAGCTTGACGCCAACCAGCGCCGTCTGCGCGACCTCCTAGCGGGCGCCCAGCGCCGAGAGGCCGATGCCGCTCTGGCGCGCGCGGCCGCTCTGAGCGAGATCGCCAAGGCCAAGAGCCTCCTCTGCGACCGCAGTGGCAAGATGCGCAAGGCCACGGTCATGCGCCCGTGCCGCTACTTCAACTTCAAGGGCCAGCTCGGTGTTCCAGAGCCTGGTGGCATGAACAAGAAGGGCGTGGCATGGGAGGCGGGCTGCGAACTGCACCGCAACGGCTGCTGCGAGTTCGTTCACCCGAACCAGCCAGAGTGGCAGCAGATCTTGGACGGCGCCCGCCCGCTCTCCAGGGAGGGCCAGCGCGACTTCACCGCGCTTCTCCAGAACAAGAGGCGCTTCTAAAAAAAAGACAAAAACATAAAACAAATACCGTCTATACTTATTTTTAAGGAAGCTCGGAGAGCTTCCTTAAAAATAAGGTATGATGGGTTATTAGTCGTTTGACATTTAATTTAACGAAGCTTTAGCTTCGTTAAATTAAAGTCACGACGTTACAAAAAGAAAAGAAAAGACAAACACTCTTTTTTTTTGTTATAAAAATTGAAGTGACTAAAGGCTGTCGCTGTCTTTAGCCTTTTAAAGATAATAACTCTTTCAAAGACAAAGCAAAATGGACCTCAACCCGATCATCTTCTGGAACTACTACGACGTGGAGCTCCGCAAGAAGGTCTGGCTCACGACCACCACGCTGAACAAGAAGATCTACTTCTGCCGCGAGCCAGAGTGCAACGAAGTGGCATATCTTGGACTCTACCACCTCTGCATTGAGTGCTACAACCGCGCAGCCTATCCCCAAGAGCACGTCTGCGGCGGCGAGATGGACTATGAGCGCGGCTACAAGATCTGCGATGATCGCGACGATCCGCTCTGCCCTCAGCACATCCCTGCTGATCTAGAGGACTGTGAGACCTGTGGCTGCACCGCAGAGTTCCGCGATGGCGAGCGTATCTGCTGGTGTGACTCTTGCCAGACCACGGGCTGCCAGTATCAGCATCACTGCAGCGGCGAGAGGGAGTATCGGCCAGAGGAGCGCCTCTGCGATAAGCGCGATGATCCTCGCTGCCCGCAGCACCTCTCTAGTTCCAAGACAGCTGCGGCTGTAGAGCCTGTGCGCGCGCCTGCGGACCTGCCACGCCGCAACTCTATCGTGACTCCACGCGTCTGTGCGGACTGCAGCAGGGTTCCAGAGGACGGCAGGTTCCACTGCTATCGCGGCAACGAGCCTCTGTGCGCCGACTGCGAAGAGGCCGCGTATGGCCCTCCCTCGCCAGATTACTGGCGCGAGAGGACAGGTCGCTGCTGCCAGTGCAACCACTTCTTCGATCTGATCTGCTCTTCAGACCGAAGAGATCTCTGCTACAAGTGCAAGTAAACAATAAAGAGTAAGACAAGAGATAAATATAAAAACATAAAAATTGAACTCCCTCTTTTCTTATGCAGGCATCACGGTTCAAAAGCACTCCTCTTGAACCATTCAGCAACAATGTCTTCATTTGACCTTCTCGCCGCTATCCAGCAGGTGATCAAGATGGTTCCTGCCCATGAGGGAACAGGCACCATCTGGACGTTTCCGTGGGATGAGAAGATCACCTTGCTCACGATCACTGGCCTCTACGCCTCCTTCTTCTTGCGCGATGTCGTGAATACCCACGAGTTCCGAGGCCATCTCTCTCAGACCCTTAGTAATAGCGACTGGGAGGCAGAGGTTCACGCCTTGGAGCACGATTGGAAGGTTAACTCAGAGGGGGTCGTTACTCGCAGCGACGCCTATCTGAATGTGACCTTCAAGCCAACTTGCTGCGATGAGTGCGGAAAGGGCGTGAAGAATGGCAGGCTCACGTGCCTCTGCTGGGCGGATGAGGAGGATCTCAAAAAGATGGATATCATGCTCAGCCGCCACTAGATAAAAAAATTGAAACAACTCACTCATTTATTTTTTGTATTCGACTAACGCAAAGATGGCCGCCCCTCGTCTTATCACTGCTGCTGAGGTTCTTGCTGAGCGCACCACCCTTCGTGCAGAGCTTGGTTATGTCCCTCATGGAACAGGTACAGGATGGAGCAGCTACCTGTGGGTCTCTTGCGACTGTCCTAATTGCCGCGACGAGTATGATCCTACAGGAGAGGAGTCTGCGAAGTATCTGAACATGGACTATGAGTCCTTCTTCAGAGGCCAGAGTGAAAAGCCGAGCTTCGCTTTCTCCAAGATCGCCGCCGACTCCTTCTTGGCTCATGCGAAGCCAGGCTTCTATACAGGAAAGAGGACTGACTGTCTGAGCCTCGAGGAGATTCTTGCGATTGGGGTTCAGTCACCTCTCATTCTCCATATTGGAGCCGATGGAGTGTGGGATGAGTTCATTCCCTCGGATGATGAGAGCACATGGCACCGTCGCTCGTATAAGAAGGGGCGTAGTGTCTGGTATGAGAATGGCGATGACCAGAAGATTCCTGCGGCTGATCTCAAGAAGCGTCTTACAGAGCTCTTTGCAATTCACTTCACTTTATATAATGTTTCATAAGAAACTGTCCGTTTATCTTTCAGAGAATTTAGATACATAAATAATCTTTCAGATGCACCGAGATATAATAGAGAATAAAACCAAGGTTCAGGTGCCACAGGATGAACCTGGATAAATGAAAAGAGATTTTTGTTTTCAAGATACATTGTTTTCATAATTGTCTGTTCCTTTCCCCAAAATAGCGAAGTTTTACTGAAACGCTCTATAAGAGAATGGTATTTCTCTATATAAATGGTCCACACAACTGCGGATGCGGCTATCACACCTGCGCCAATTCTTGGTTTATCTTCTCCTCCACCACGAAATGTCTGGCCATCGATCTCGACAAGGCGATTGTCTCGTTCAGTGAAAGGCATTATGTTTAAAACAAGAACACGGTCCACGGGAATTCGAGAGGCAACAGGAAACTCGCTTACAAGTGCCGCGAGACCCTCACTTCGTAGAATTCCTGCATCTGTCCAGAGAAACTTGGTGTGCCCGAAAGGGTTTAGTTCGATTGCCTTTCTCACAAATTCAGCCTTCTCATACCATACCTTATAGAGTTCAGGTGCATGAATATTCTTTTCTACATCTCTTGTGTGAAGTGTCTCCCATACAGAAGGAGGAAAACGCTTTGTTGAGAGCCAGTCCTCACGAGGATAGACAATAATTCGGATTGGTAGGTCTTTTCTATATTCCTGAATGAAAGGAACGAGGTTTTCATCTGTGAAAAAAACGAGAGGAGATGAAATTGTCTCAAGAAATAGACGAATCCAGTTTCTATAGTGGTCCTTTGTATATTTTGACTTCATTTCATAATACGCAGAGACCACCGTAGCTGGCTCAGTTTTCTTTTGAAATGTGCCAAGAGGTGCTACATATGTATAAGAAGGACGAGGTTGTGGTTTTAACCAAGAGCTCATTTCTTTTATAGATAAAGAGGATGTTTGCGCTTAATCGTCCGCGTTCTCATAAAAAATTGAAACAACTTACTCACTTATTTTTTGTATCCGACTAACGCAAAGATGGTATCTCTTCTCAAGCGCATCATGTCTGCTATGTCGCTCCGCTCTTCTAAGGTGCACCCCGCACCTGAAGTCATTCGCGCCCCTTCGCCCACGCATATCTTCTGGTCGGCCACGAGAACGCGCCGTTTCGCGCGCATCATCTTAAATGATCCAAAGTGGCGCGGGACATATGACAAGAACATCCGCATCTTGGATACCACTTACAGCAAGCTCGTTGGACAGAAGAACAATCCTCGCCTCTTCATGTATAAGGTGAATCCAGTCGCCTTTGCTCTGGCCCTTGGCATGGAGCCACAGGCGATCAAGCGTCTTCTGCCTGACGCTTGGTTTGACCTCTACAGAAGGCTCGCCCTTTCCAAGTGCGAACACTGCCGCCTCATTGGCCAGAAGATGCGTGTTTAACAACCTCATACAATAAGTTAACAAGCCCCCCTTCACCCTGTCTTATAGTAAAGACCTCTAACCCTAAAGATAATAAAAGATCACCATACTTTTTATCTGATGAATCTGAGATTATATTTGTGAGCAAAGAGCCTTCTGGTTTCAGAGCGCGGAGACAGGCCTTTGTAAAGGCCTTTGTCATAACAAAAGGGGGGACATTATGCTCTATAAAGATATCGATAACAATCACATCAAAAGAGCCAGGTTTCATTCTGTTAATAAAGGCCTTCGCATCGGCGGCAACTCCTTCTGATCGCCGTCCGAATTTTTTTAAGATGACTTCATTGAGAAGCTTTATAGATTCAGCGTCAATGTCCACCGTTGTCACCTTTACATTCGGTAAATACGTAAGAAGCTCGTAGGACATCGCGCCCCCTGCGCCCCCCAGCATGCAAACCGTGGCATTTTTCTTTCCTTTTAGTTTCTCAATAATCCGATTACAGAGAACGGTTGAATACCAATTATTGGATTTACCCGTCTTCACATCTAAGCGACTGTATTCTTGGTTGTTATGTGTGTAACTGACGAGGTCATCACCTTCTCTTTTCAGATAGAAGTCTTTTCCTCTGTAGAAAATCATGCTACTGTATGCTGTGTTAAAAAATTGAACCAATCGGGTCCACACTGAATAGTAACCAGACAAAATGCCAATTCCTGACTTTCCTCCCCCTCTTACTCGTGATGAACTGCGTGGTATGAAGGCCGCTAAGGAAGAGAAATTGCGTCAAGAGAAAGAAGAAGCGCGTAAATATAGTGTCTATCGTTCTGTAATGAAGATTTATGGAGATGCACACCGTGCGGCAGAATCAGGTATTATGCGGTATGAGGTTACCTTGAATACAATGAATACAGATTCGTTTGACCCTGATATTATAAGTGAGTTACGTACTCTTTTCCCAGGTTGTTCAGTTGAACTTATAGTAAAGAATAAGAATGGAGGTATTTGTATTGTAACAAATATGGATCTTACCCTTATTACCCCACAATTTATTGTAATTGATTGGTCTTAGAAAGCTAATTAATTACTCTTTACTATTTACTCTTTTATCTTTCTTATTTTTAATTTAGATCATTGTATTCGTTTGTGAAAATAAAATTGAAACGATCGGGTCCACACTGAATAGTAACCAGACAAAATGCCGCTCTTCTCCAATCTCGAGATCCAGGCGCTCGGTGATGTCTCTTATGAGCGCTACAAGCAGATGCAGAAGGTCGAGATGGAGCACAAGATCCCTGCTGTTCTTTCTCAGATCATGCGCACTGTCATGGAGAAGAAGGAGTCTCTCTTCAATGAGTTTGAAGCGGCCTGCCGATTCCATGTTCACCCTCGCGAGCTGAACGTGGACATCATGGAGTTCAGCATTCATGCCCATGAGGTCTCAGACAGTGGTCGCAAGATCTACTGGCACGACCTCTTCAAGAAGACGGATATCCAGGCGCGTCTCAGCAACCTTCTCTCTCCTGGACACTTTGAGTGTAAGGTGCGCGTAGAGCAGGGAGAGAATGTGATCCTCTCGGCTCACTTCTATCCGAAGGAGATTGAGGTTTACAAGGGCAAGCTTCTCTGCTACAACTGCCCTCATCTCGTGGAGGGGGTTTGCCAGAGTTGTGGCGGGTTTCACACAAACTGGGGGACCCCTATTCTCAATCCTGAGGACGACGTGCCTGTGGACGAGGATGACATGCCCCCGCTCTGCTCTGAGCGCTGCACTAGACAGTGTCATTGCCAGCAGGAGTAAGCTCGCTAGCAAAGCAGGAGTAAAGCAAATAATTGAAAAAATATCTATGTTTTTTTGTTACAGTGTGATTGATTATGAAAAATTGAAACGCTTAAACATCACATAGTATGTATCATGTAGAATGGCTCTTCGCACAAAATCCGCCGCTGGGGCGAATGAAGTAGAAGATATCTCAACGATTATTCGCGCCATTAAGAGCAAGTCTGAGGCTGGTCTTAAAATTACCACCTCTTTCAAGGAAAAGTTTGGGTGTCAGATCATTGATGCGCGTCCTCGCACTGGTGGCTCGAGAGGCACGCATTATGATTTTGAAGTTAAGGTTGAGGTGAAACCTCGTCTCTTTGTATGGCGTAGAATTGAGCACAAGGGTAGCAGCCAAAATAGGCCTATCTCTCCTGATGAAAAGCCCTGGACTGCAGGCGTTCAGTTTCACAATGGAGGATGTGAGAAGTATAGCATTGCGAAGAAGTATTCCAAGGCGTGGTATTCAATGTATATTGAAACTGGCCTCTTGAAGGATACATTCAAGATTGAGTCAGCTACTCCCTCTTATGATGAGTGGTTTGATAAAGATTGTAAGACTCAGGGACCTCCCAAGACTCCTTTTGGACTCGAATTGAAGAGAAGGGTTAGGGAGATTCGCGGTCCAAAGGCGAGTCTTCTTGAGGAGCGCGACCCTGTCCTCTCATCCTTTATTATCACAGAGGAGGATAAGAATCTCTTTAAAAAGGAGGTCCTTCCTATTGTGATTGAGGCTCTTGAGCAGAAGGATTATTGGTTGACGATTCATGGAGATCTGAATGGGGAGTTTCATGTTGCTTGGTATCCAAAGCTTGTTATTTCGTGTATAAACGATATTGTCATTACAAAGAAGAAGGATATTGAATTCAAGTTT
>Ga0007859_1000233_pt1 | contig 15692 bp, 31 predicted proteins | sample CryBogCBH27Jul07_FD_71222 | JGI IMG/M metagenome (GOLD analysis project Ga0007859, IMG submission 71222) | Freshwater microbial communities from Crystal Bog, Wisconsin, USA - CBH27Jul07 | ecosystem: Environmental > Aquatic > Freshwater > Lake | place: Crystal Bog, Wisconsin, USA | collected...
GCGATATTTATCAACGATAGTATTTCGAGACCTTGTTCCAATAGATCTCAAGGTGTGATTGCTTTTCGTCGTGACGAGGATGAAATACTCGTTTCCAAGTTGAACCGCCACCATTCCAGATATAAGCTAGTTCTTGAGCAGTGGCTTCACGATGTTCTACACGAAGGATGTAGTCGTTGTAGTATGTAAGAACTTTAAGAGCAATCTCTCTAGCTTTTAAAGGGTTCTCGGCATCTTCAAGAATATAAGTTTCGTGACGTGAAATGCGATTTGCGTCCTCGATCATTTCTTTACGGATCTGGAGAATACCGTAAGCTTTACCATGATCACCTCTTTGAACGTGAGGGTTATTGTGGCTCTCAACCATTGCGAGAGCATTGACTAATTCTAATCTCTTATCAAGAGAAAGACCATAAGCTGGAGCGATAAGACAAAGTATAAGGATAATGTGTTTCATGGTATTATATTACTTTATTTCCAAGGATTTGTACATAATTTCGAAAAATATAACTTATTGGTAATCAACTACTTACACATCGGCCTCAGAATCTCTTTGTTTTATTTCAGTGAGTGTAAGCTTATCATCACCCTTTAAATGCTTTCGAGGGTTGCCACACATATGGCATGAGCATGATGCAGGATGTTCAGATTGTTTCTTTGCCCAGAGGATTCTTTCCTCTTCTGTTGAAAATTGTAATTGACGAGATCTATTCAATGATCTCTTGAGAGCTTTTTCTTTTTGGAATCTTCTCTCAGCTCGATCGTGCATCTTATGAGTTAACGATCTTATTCACAAGTGCCTCGAATTCTTCAACCTTCTTGACTCGATTTGGCCACTTGATATAATCCTTCTCAGGATTCTTCTTTAAGTTCTGGAGAAGCGGCAATATCATTGAATGCAGTTTCTCAAGCTTCTCTTGAGCGGTTGCTGCTGCTTCTTGATGGATCACTGTAGATTCGAGTTCACTCTCATCTACTGCAATGAATCCAAAGTCAAACGTCTCTTTCTGGTTCGTCATACTCTGGTTCTGGTTCTTTAGGTTGTTGGTAGTCAAAGTCTTGTTTGTGTTTTGGAGAGACGGTGGCTCTTATGTATTCCGAGTCACTCTCGTCGTCGATCAATGGAACCGTACTGATACAGACTTTATCGTCATAATGAATGATGTTCATGAGTGGATCCTATATTAAGAATCCACTCATGTACACAAAAAAGTTTAGAACCCGACAGATACCATCTTTACGTTACTTGCGGCAAAAATTGATTCTTGACCGCCCTTTTGAACGTAGACTGTGTCTCCAGATTTAACTGTCATTGTTCCAGTTACAGTTACGCCATCCGAGGCTTTGACTGTGACAAGAACGTCTGCTCCAGCATTGTTATAAACTCTCACGAGTGTAGCATTGTTTACGAGGCTTCCAGCTGTTCCAACGGTAAGTTCTGAGCCTAATAGATAGTTTATTGGTGAAACCATTGTAGTATTATTATTTGAGTTTGCTTAGTACAGAGACTAAACCATTGAATATGTCGTTAACAGCTTGAACGTCTTTCGCTTCGTCTTCTGCAGTTGCAGATTCCTTGAGAGCGTCGAGGTCAGATGATAACTCCTTGAACTCATCGAGTGAAAGACTTCCATCTTGAACTTCTTGAGCGTATTTTGCGACTTTATTTGCTGCTTCAGCGATAGCAGAATTTGCATTGTCGCCGAATGGACTTAATTGTTTGAGTAGTGATGATGCTGATGCCATAAGAGTATTATAGTTTTTCTAATCCGATTGTTTTACGAAGATTGTCTGAAAGCTTTACGAGCGTCTCTGTTTTATCCTTGAGATAAGCTTTGCTCATAGGTATGTTCTTATCTTCTCTTGCCTTGAGCTCGGTTGCTACTTTTTCAAGTAACTGTATCTCTTTTAAAATACGATCGTTATAAGGTCTTCCTGTTACGTATAAAGTTAACTCTCTTGTATCCATTAATAAGTCATTTACACGAATTGGACTATTGACTAGATCTTGTGCAATGATCTCGATCTCAACTGCTTTACCGTATTCAACTGCATCGAAGTGCGGATAATGACCTAGAACTCCATCAACGAGAACCTTGGTTGAAACACATCCGCCGAAGCAGCATAATCCTGCCGCTCCGAGAACCAACGAGAGTAATATTACTTTTTTACGCATAAAGCTATTTATATACTAACTCTTCCATCCTGTCCAATTTGGAGGTAGCTGGAATGGATCCATATGGCTGAAATCGGCCTCAGTCCTAACGATTATCGTCTTTTCAGAGGTTGTCTGAGGTTCTTGAGGCTTCTTATCCTGAGGGTTTTCGGTTGATGTAGTATTATTCATATTATATGTATATCACTTGGAAGTGGCTCTGTACACTCCGTCCCAGTCCTTTGGTAAGTTGGAGTTTCTTAATTCGTTGATTCTCTCGATCATCGCCTCGTAATAGTGATCCATCTCTGGATTGTAATTCACAAGAGACTTTGCCAATTCAATGGCATTATCCCAGTTCTGAGCTCGGTAATCGAATAATAATCCTTCGTGCATCCTTCGAATCAATGGAAGTTCGTTGTCTTTAAATTGAGTTGTAACAACTGTATAGATCTTAACTCCTTCTTTCTTGCCTTTCACGGCAATGCAATCTAATTCAAAGCAAGTGAACCGATCCTTGACGTACTCAAATGTCAATGGTCCAATGATGATCTTCACTCCATAAGGCTTTGATTGACCCTCAAGGCGAGAAGCAAGGTTCACTGAATCGCCTAGGCAGGTATAGTCAAACCTTTGACTTGATCCCATGTTACCTACAACAACAGTTCCTGTATTAATACCTAGACCCATTCCAAATGCAGGTACACCTTCCTTTGCGATTTCATCATTGAATCCTTTCAGAGAACCTAACATCTGAAGACCAGTTCTCACTGCATTATAAGCATGGTCTTTATCGTCAAGAGGTGCGTTCCAGAAAGCCATCTGAGCGTCTCCAATGTACTTATCCAGAGTACCCTCGTTCTCAAGTATCGCTTGAGTCATTGCAGTCATATAGCGATTCATGATCTTCGTTAAACCCTGAACATCTTTTCCATAGTGTTCGGATATTGCAGTAAAGCCACGAACGTCTGTAAACATGATAGACAACTCACGTGAGTCACCACCTAATTTTAATAGATCCGGATTCTCCTGGAGTTTCTCGACCATCTTTGGAGAGAGGTAAGTTCCAAATTGCTTCTTGATTTGTTGTTTAAGTTTGAACTCCATCACGAACCTCATGAACAAAGCACCCACGTATGGAATAAAGATCGCAAGCGTGGGCCAAGTGAAGTCAGCAAGGTAACCATTATTCTTAAAAAGAGTGACACCGATGAAGTAAGGTATTCCAAGAAGAACTGCGACTAAGAATCCTTGGAATACGTATCCTAGGTAAATCGCGGCAACTATTCCAATTAGTGCCAGAAATACGCCGACTCCAATCTCATAGAGATCAAACGTTGCTGGACGCTGGAGACGATTTCCATCGATAAGCATCTCTAGAACTTGAGCTGATACCTCATAACCCTGCGACACTCCATTGCTTGTCGCAACAGTATTACTTAATCCCTCGGCGGTAAGTGATAAGAACACAATCTTATCTTTTACTTTTGACCAATCTTTATCGGTATACGATATGCTATTAAATTTGTACTTGTAATTGATCCAGACTCTTGCGTTCGCATCAGTTAAAATTGGCGGAGTTCCCTTGACACGAATGGCTTGAACTCCTCCCTGATCGACTTTTGCCTGATATGATTCTTCTCCTCCAAACATTCTCAATGTCTCAAGAGGAATCGTTGGATAAACCTCTCCCTTTACTTTTACCACAAGAGGAAGACGCCGAACAACTCCATCGAGTTCTGGAGTAGTCAATAGCATACCAACACCGGCAGAAACTGCACCGATCTCTTTTGTAGGACCAATCGCAGCTGGATAAGTGAATAACCAATCTCCTAATCCTTCTCCTATCGTTGCAAGCCCTCTTGGCACTGGTTGACCTTTTCCTTTTAGAGAAGCTGATTGAGCCGTAATGACTGGATACTTCTGGAGCGTTTCTATAAATATTTTATCTCCGCCCATTCGATCAGGCTCACTGAAAAGAATTGGCATAACGACTAACTGCGCACCATTTGCAAATGCTTTATCCAGACCTGCACTCAGTGTTTCTCGAGACCAAGGCCATTGTCCGAACTTCTCAAGAGAAGCTTCATCGATCTCTACAACTTCTATGTTACTGGCTATTTGTTTGTCCTGGCTTCGCTGATAATAGTCTAATCCTTTTAATCTTGCTGTCTCAATAAAGAAGGGATCTTTTATTCGTAGAGCTATCAGGCCTATGAGTATCGTGATTCCAGTTAAGAGTATCTTGAGAATATGCTTATTCACCGTTGTTCAATATTTATTGTAACACCTGTACCTGTTCCATTCTTTGCGCTTACCTTACCTCCAGCATACGTGTAATTGACTGTCACGTTCTGACCGTTCGGTACGATAATATTTATTATGTTGGATTTGAAATTGCTTTTTAATTTACTCTTTGAAGCATCCGCCTCATCTTGTTTGAACACGAATGTCGCGTTATCGATCTTTTGAATTGCCTGAGCAGTTGCATACATCTGAGCAACCGCTGCCGCTTGCTGAAGCTGTTGTTCTGCGGCGGCTTTCTCCGCTTTATCAGCTGCTTCCGACGCCGAAGATTTAGGCGGAGCAAGGAGTAAGTTATTATTGACTCCACCCTCGTCTAATCGAAATATGGTTGGAGGAGTAGGCATCACGAAATTAGAGGCGACCACAGTACCCTCAAATGCTTTATCCAAAGTGACAGTTCCTGCCGATGTGGTTACATCGATCTTTCCAACGACATACTTGTTATGAATCTTGGTTGGAAGCAGTATGACAAGACTCTTACCCATCTCATCGACAGTCATTGAGAAGTCTGTACCTCTGACCGCAATGCTTGCAGTTGGAGTCTGTACATTTACGTTATTGTGATTGTTATGAGCAATCCTTCCAGAGAGGTATCTTACGGTACCTAGAGAAGCTTTTAGTCCTATCTTTCCAGAACTACTCTTGGGATCGAATACAAAATCGTCGATCACCAACTTTGAGTGCTCTGAGATCGTAACATGCGTATCATCGACAAACGTGATACCAGTTTTACTGTTTAAAGTTTCAACACGATCATTACTCTCAATGCCTACTTTGAGATCACCTTTGATCTTATCTGATCCTCGTGTGATCTGTGTTGGCCCTGTTATTTCAGTAATCTGCCCGGCCGCTGCAAGAGCTAACCGGGCAGAAAACAAAAACAGAGTGATAAGGAATATACCACTCTTCTTATTCATTGATTATTAAGGGTGAGTGATACCCGATGATGTTGCTATATTCAGAGGAGTTGTACCACTAGGACCCTGAGTGATAACGGTGTTTGTGGAACTACCAGTCAAATGATAGTTCACGATGTTTGCACCAGTTCCTGTTTGATTAATGTTTACGTTGTTGCTACTACCATCAACATTTACGATCTGAGTATGACCAGTTGTACCACCAACTAAACCATTCTGGAGTAAGTTAAATGTGTTACTATTACCAGCAACAGTATAGTCTAACTTATTATAAGCACCGGTGTCAGTACCAATATTAAACAAGTTGCTATTGCCACCCACAATGAACGTGTAAGTTCCATAAGAGGCATTTGCTTGACTTGTTCCAGTGGCGCTGCCATCACTATTGAAGTGCATGGTGTTGCTACTTCCAGTAAACTCTAGGTCAAAGGTGTTATTTCCACCATTGATATAAAGACCTTGAGTGTTACTATCTCCAGTGTTATAGAGTTTTAGATTCGTGCTTCCGGCATTTGTGAAGTTAAAATCAATAGCGTTACCACTTCCAACTTGTTTGATGTCAAAGTTGACTGAGTCACCATTCAAGATAGAAGGTAAACCTGAGCTACCGATACGATTATTGCCACCAGCCTGTAAGATGTTCACGACTGCTGCCGTGCTTATTTGCTGCATATATAAAGCGTTCTGAGCGAACGCGGTTCCCGTAAGAACGAGAAACAAACTGACTATTACTTTCTTCATTGAGTTTTTGGTGAAGGTTTATTGTTATCATTATTATTATTTGATATTCTTTAGAGCAGGGGAAGAAGATTTAAATGACCATAACCCCTGTTTTTCACCTTTATATACGAGTTCCATTAGAGCTTCGTCAATCGCAGCTCTCAAAGCTATATTTCCAGATTCGTTGTTTGCGAATCCAAGTTCTGCCTCAGAGTACTTTGTACCATTTGAGTAGAACGCCATCACGTTTCCCGAAACGCTGGCCGTAAAAATTGTTTTTGTGGATGTTACACTTAAAAGCACCTCAGAAGTATTCACACTCACGAGCCTAAGTGATACTGTTACGATATCTTTACTGTATTGATCCTGAGCACCAATACTAAGTACATTTGCTCCATAACCACCTGTCTCAACATCTGAATCGTAACCCGTGATTCCGCCCTCAATCAATACTCCTGCAAATAAGAGCGGAAGTGTACCAGGTGTTTTGGTGTTCTCAAAGTCTTCTTTGGCTTGTCTAACCATCTGTCTTTCTTTAATGATATCGTCAAGACCTGTACGTTCTAGGACTTTAAAGTACGTACCATTTCCTACAAGCTGTAAGCTCTCCATCAAGTAAGATTCAGCCCCTTGAGTAACTGCGCTCGAGAATAAAGCTAGGTTGTTCGAGGACTTACGTTGACCAGTCTTATCTTGGAATGAATACACTGCCACGGTCATCTGAGGAGCATTTAAAGGTGGTAAAGCTTTTAATTGCTTTGCAAGTGGACTCTCTTGGATGACTGGAGAATCTTGAATACTATAAGGGTGTCTTGCCAACTTATACGTTTGACAACCAGTAAGGAATAAGCAAAGGAGTAAAAGATACCTCATGATCAACCGCCTCCTGAACTCGAGAGAACAAGACTACTGACTGGAATCTGAATCGTAGTCGTTGTATTTGTGGATGGATCGTATATCGTAAGAGTTGCGATTCCTGCATTTTCAACCCAATTCACTTTTGCTCCAGAAGGAAGATTAAAGCTTCCCTGCGTCGCAGTGGTTGAGAATAGCTGAGATGTTACGTTTGCTGCGATCTGAGAATAAACACGAGCTTCTAATCCAGCGATGAACTGATTGATTGGAGTATTCGCTGCTGCAGATGCAGCAGTCGCTGTCGCTGCTTGCTGAGTCGCAATGATAGTCTGCTTACGATTATAAGCGGTGTTCTCCATGGTTAACTCGTAGTTTGAATAACCACCATTTGAGCTAAACGCTTCCGATTTAAAGGCAAACGTTTGCTGAGTTCCGTAAGAGTTATTTCTTAGATTTGCGAGAAGTAATAGAAGTATGAATAGTCTGAGGTTTTTCATTCGTAGTGATTAATTGTGGAGCAGTTTTACCTTGCTCTGAGGCCTTATAGATCAGTTCTGTATTTACTGATTTTAAGGATTTTCCTCGGTTGAGTTCGATGCTGGTCGTGATCTTTTGTTCTAATCTGATCAAGTCATTATCTAACATGCGTACTCTATCAATCAATGCGATCATCGTTATCCGTGCTTCTGAAAGCTTGGCGTTGATGTTTTCTGTTACAAACTTCCAAACAAAATAGATGAAGTAACCCATGCCACAAGCGGCAATCATGGGCATACCATACTGGTTTACCAGTAGTTTAATCTGATCAATCTCGGCGGGCATCGGTCTTTCCGTCTGTTCTCGATAATCTCTCAAGATCGACACGAAGGCCAAATCTGGAGGAGACTAAGGTATCGATACGAGCCAGATCATTATTCATGGTTCGTACTCGATTGTTTAACATGTTTGCGAGATTATTGATCGACTCCACATCACTGACCACATTTGCCAGAATGTATTTCAGCAAGATCACAATAAAGACTCCGCATGCGAGCACTGCTGCGAGCATGAATCCTAGGTCTGCGACTTGTTTAATGATGTCGATCATTGTAAGCCTATTTATATTAATGCGAAGTATAAATATGTTTATGCGTGCACGTAGCTATATTTCGATGGTTTTATTAAGCATTCTATTCGCAGGATGCGCCACTTTACCTAGTTTCAAGGGAATGTCATTCTTCAATAGTGGTAAAAAGGACATATCCACGACAGCCCCGATTGCAGCGGCGGCGTCTACAGAGAAGGCAGTTGATCGTATGGAAGAGATCAATAAACGTCATGAGGAAGAAAAGAAGGTCCTCAATGCTCAATACGAGAAGTTCCGTCAAGATCTAACTTCGGCTTATAAGGAAAGAGAGAAGGTCGATAACGATAATTTTGATAAGATCTCTCAGATCAATTATGGAATATTCCTTTCGACCGAGCCTGTGACAAATTTAGACACTCGAGTTCTTATCGCAAATATGAAGGCAAAGGAGAATATGTCTCGCTTGATGCCTTTGAATGAGACTCAGAAGATGCAAGTCAAGCAAGAGATCGAAGAGGATCGTATAAAAACAGAAGCTCAGATCCGTGCCAAGTACGAGTCTAAGATCAAAGAAGGCGAAGCTGCAGCAGCCGCTTATGAAAAGGCTGATCAATTAGTCAAGCAGAAAGAAGAAGAAAAGACCAAGCTTCGAAACGAACAAGCCGAGATTCTAGCTAAGTTAAAAGCAGATCAAGAAGCGGAGAGGCAAAAATTAAAGCAAGAAGCAGTTGATGCAGTTGCCGCAGCAAAGGAGCAACAAAAGGCTGAAATGATTGGTTGGCTAGTTAAGATTCTAGGCATCATTGGAGTCATCGTCTTACTCGTTGGATTACTTCTCAAGTCACCAATCTTCATGATCTCTGGAGCAGTATTCTTAGGATTAGCTTATATTGCTGCTACCGTTGCAATGTGGATCATATTATCAGTCATGGGTGCTTGTATTCTAGGAATGGTGCTATTGAACCCAAAGAGCGGAAAACCTACATTCGTAAGTAATGCGCCTGCGCCGGTGCCAGCTCCGGTGCCTCCAGCACCTCAGCAGTATCAAGCGTACCCAACTCCTCAGTACCCTTCGTATCCGCCTTTTCCAGCTCAACAGCCAATGCAGTATCCGCCAAATTGGCAGCCTCAAGTTCCTACGAATCAGACTCCCTTACCTCCTCAATCAAATCAAAGCTGAGGAGCGATAAGAGTCAATGAGCTTTTGAATATTCAAAGCTCCAACTGGATTCATTGAGTGAATCTTAAAATGAGGAAATTCTAACTTGTTCTTGATACAATAATCGATAAGCCATTTTGCGCAGTCGTATCCTGACTTATCTTCACCTAGGTCGTGATCAAAGCTCACGAAGCACGGAAGACCGAACTCACTTATAGTTTGAGTGAACTCCTCATAAGTTCTTACGATTACCCAATCGTATTCATAAGGAGTTCTTGTATCGTCTAGATAAAGCTTATAGTCGTCAATCATCTTTTGAATTGTTTATTTCCTCCGCTCTTTTGAGAGCATAGGCATGAGCTATATATCCAAATACTGGATATGTGTCATCTTCAATAGACGCTGCGAGTGTTAGGAGTACTACTGCGATCTCTGGTTCATCAATCTCGAGTGCTCTCTCGCCTAGGTCTTTTATGCACTTAAATAGATTATCTCGAGCCAATTCACTATTATCGTTTGAGGTCACTCGTGTCCTTTCCTGTAAGCATAAGAATGAGATACACGAGCAAGAAAGTAACTCTTACTACTGCATTAAAAAACACGAGTGCAGTAAAGAATCCGAGCCAAGGGTGGTCTCCCATGAAATTAAGTATAGGCGTCATGTATTACTTATCTATAATGATTATGACGATGACTGCCGGAATCACCAATACTAGTAAGAGTGCAAGTAATGCTACAGTCATACTTCTTGGTTTTCTTCAGCCAATCGTTGTTCGTACTTCACGATCTCTTCCTCGGTCATGTCGTCCACAAACACACGAAGCTTCTCGAGCGGTATGCGGCGTTTGCTCATGTTATAAGCGTCTACAGGAGCAGTAAGACGATTTTCCGATTGTAAGCTGAACGCTCCATAGCACAGGTTTTCGTAGAAAAATACAACTCGGTAGTACATATTAGGCAAGTTTTACTAACTGTAGAAGTTTAGTTCTGTCACTCATGCGAATGACTTGATTGTGATACTTTGGCATCTTTTTAAAGACGTAAGAAAGTTGTTTATCGCTGAGGCTTCCGCGCTGTTGGTATTGATATGCCAGACTCGAGAGAAACTTCGCATCGAGACCAGTAAATCCGATACCATTATCTTTCGTTGTAACCATGAAAGATTGCTCGTATGGAGTCTGGTTCTCTGTATAGATTCTAACTAATGCCTTGAGAGCCCAATTCTTATCGGACCCGAGTTTTGTCTTTACGAACGAGTGGATGTTTTTTTGAGTAGTTTTCATTCTGTAGATATTCTATATTATTTCGGAGAATAAGTACACAAATACAAAAACTCTAAGTTGTTGATTACCAATAACTTATAAGTCGTCTAACATTTGGATCTCTAAAGCCCTTTCATCTCGTAGCTTCATGAGCCTCAGTCTCTCATCAAGACTATGGCTAATTCTATCTCTCCATTTAGCTCTATCGATCTCATCAAATGAATTCATCCATAGCTCACGAAGCATAGCTAAGACTCTATCTAATTCTATGATAAGTTTCACGTATTCGTTCTTCATGATAGTTTAATTCCAAACTCTATGGACTTCTGCGATGTGTTCCCAGCCATCGCGTTCATCGATATACCATTTAACATCTTCAGGTATTTTTACAATTCTAAGGGAAGAGTTTTCAGTATTAGCTTGTTCTCCAAGTTCCTCGATGATCTCAATAAGAATAGGATTCACTCGGTCGCCAATTTGATCTATTGATCCAAATTGACCCATAAGCGGCATGTCTGGCTTCCTTCGCGAAGCATAAAGCTTTAATGCTTTCTCCGAAAGAGAAAACCTTCCGTAACAAGAATTAATAATAACTTTTCTACTCATGTAAGCTGAGCCACTTGGCCATAGCCATACTTTCCATTTATGTATTGTCTACGATAAAGAGAATTAAATTGCTCGTAGTTTTCAGCATATACTCCAAGAGCTACACCTGCACTAATCGTGTAACAAGTACATTCAATGCGCTTAAGATCAGCTTCAATGTTTTCTATACTGGAGTTAGATGCAACAAGAAGTTTTACGTGATTAATGACTTCTTGTTGCAATTCTTGAGGCATTTCTACGAGACGTTTGGAGTATATTTTTGAGTTCATGTAGATACTATATCAAATATGCTCCAAATCGTACACTAGAAAGAATTACATAAGTAGTTGATAATCAATTACTTAGAATTACCGTCTCCAGTAACCTCTGCGAAAGAAGTATCTTCCTCCGCGTGATTCCCATCTTGGTTCAATCCAAATGGAATAACCTACAGGAGGTAATACCCATCGGCCTTCAATCCAGATGTAGTTTCTTCCATCAAAGTACCAATAGCCTCTCATCCAGACATAGCCTGGACCAGGAGCTGGTATAATGATTTCTGTGCGAGGACGATATTGTGGAGGCGGTGGTGCAGACTGTACTTCAACAGGAGCTGACTCTTGATAGATCGTATGATCCTGGTGATCCTGAGCATTTCCAATTGTTCCGCCTGCAATTGCTCCAACAGTTCCACCAATAAGTGCTCCTGCAAGAGCATTGTGACCTCTCGAGTTTGCTCCAATAATTCCACCGGCTAATGCTCCAAGAGCACCTCCGGCAACTGCATCGCGTTGTGTATTAGGACCAGTTCCAACGCAACCGGTGAGTGGTAATACGAGTGATAGAATGATTATTGATTTTAGTTTCATGGTTATGAAATAGGAGTTACCGGCAGATCTCTCCACCGGTAACTATTTATTTGTGTTATCCTTCGTCTTCGGTGCTGTTCTCTACGAACGAGTATAGCTTCTTCGCGAGCCTTAATGCTTCACGTTCACGCTTATCCTCGGGGAGTTCGTAGGTTCCGGTTTCTGTTCTTTCGGCTTCGAATCTGGCTTTATCCAGTTGTTGGTGCCAGCGGTTGTCCGCTAGATTCATTGCCATCTGTAGTACCTCGAGACGAATCTCGTAGGCGTTTTTTCCGCTTTGTTCTTTTGTCATTGTGTGTGTTGTTTTGATCCGTGCTGTGTGTGTTAGTATCATCCATAGGTTCACGGACTGCCTTTGGACGAAAGATGTTATCCCATGACTCCGCGAATTGCTCGTATGGGACAGAGAGTGGTCTTGGTTTGGATCCTTTTCCGTTGCTCATAATAATTATTCCGAAGTAGTTTTTGCCCAAGAAGATAAACGTGTTCCTCGAGAAGGAGGATCGATCTTGACAAAAGAATCATTCTCTTTCCAGTACGGAAGATGAAGAGGATAATCTCCAGACTCTGGCAGTTTGTATCCTCCATTAACTGGAGTTGCTTCGATAATATCGCCTGCTTTATATGCAACCGAATTACCACTGTATACGTCTTTTAATAGTTTAATCTTCATTTACGTCTAATTCATTACATAACAAATTATTCAGAGCCATTTGAAAATTGATATTATCCTCATCAGTACCGAAATCGATACCTTTAAGATGAAGCTGGCGATAGACGACATTCACGATGTCTACTACGTCGGCCTGAGTTACTTTTTTATTGATTTTAGGTGGTAGCATTAATTAAGCGGGTTCGTTTGAATCGAATTCTTCTTCTGCATATTCTAATGGAGAATCTGGAGGATTGAATCCCATCGCTTTGATAAAGCAATCGACTTGTTCTAAGATGTCCGGTATTGCTGCAGATGTTGCGTCGATCTTAAATTCTATTTTTCGCGTAACTGGTTTCTCTGATAAGAAGTTATCGTTTTTCTCAGGAGTAACAGTGTAGGATAAAGTGATTGTTTGTTTCATGATATGATTATTCGTAATTTCGAATTGATGTCACGTAGGGAAAGCGAGGTACTCCATCAGGCGTTAACTGAAAGAATTGCACCGTAGCTTGCTCACCTACTAATTTATAACGGTTCTCTAGTAGCTCCTTTAAAAAGTCTCGATTTCCTTTAACGTTTGACTTAAAGGTTTCTCCATTTGTATTTTTAAGAATCATCCAACCCGCCATGCCAGTTCGATTTCCTGTTCCTTCGCATATCTCTAGGATAGGATATTCTGCATCTTGAAATTCTTTACGCTTTAGTAGATATTTAGATCTCTTTTGCTCGTAGAAATCATCGATTCTTACCATCTGGCCTTCATATCCATCTTGAATGTATTTACCATATAGTTCATCAAGCTTTTCTTGAGTTTTTACTCTATGAGTTTCAACTCTTACGATCTCTACGCACCAAGTAAGATTCTGATTAAGCCATTCGGTTCTTTCCGAAAAAGTCATCGTAGGATCAATGAGGTCATAAACATAGTATTGTATACTTCTAGCGGATTCTTCGAGATCATCTACTGTAGGTTTAGACTTCTTTACAAGAGAACATATCTTATTGAAGTCATTATTCAATTTATCGCAATAGAGTTCTCCATCAAGTATTACATCTGGATGTCTATCAAAGAATCTCTCTAGAGCTGCACGTATGTGAGGTGAAGATATGAATACTTTACCTCCTCGACTAAACATTCCCTTTGCAGTGCATATGCAACGTATTCCATCTAGCTTTGGTTGGCTATACACTGGAAACTCGATCTCATCTTTACGATCCTCGTACTTTTGAGCTAGCATGCACTCGATCATAACTGGCTTATCGATATCTTTGATGTTTTCATGATAGCCTTGATCCTTACGTTTTTTCCAGGCAGCCCATGCCTCGAACATAGCTTGAGCCGGTCCATTTCTTTCATTGGATCTACCTACGTTTGTAGGCTTAGCGACGTACCATTCTGTAGTAGTTTTCTTTCCCTCGATTTGACCATAAGTCGTGCGAAATTTATTGCCTTCAACTTCAGCAATCCACGTCTGAATTGCTCCAGTCTGTGTTCGAGAATAAAGAGTAGGTAAGATCTCACTCATCGTCGTTAGAGCTATTTGATTTTTTATTAGTGACAGAAAACTCTGGTGCTTTCAGCGTAGTGTATTGAACACCATCGCGAAAAAGGTGATAGTATCCATCTTCATGGAGTTCTACTCGAAGATCTGCGCTATCGTAATTCACGGCTTGTACTGGCGTGTCTACAACTGGTTCTCCGGTAAGAATAGTTTTACCCTTCCAACTGCGGTCGGATGTGAATTTCTTTTCAGGCTCTTTTATGGATTTTGCGCTCATTGTAATAAAGTACTTTTAGCTATAATAATCATCATCACTATAGAAATCATCTTTCCTTAATTCTTTTTGAATATTCATTGAGATCACCAACCAGATTATAACGATTACTGATACGCCGATTGCCGCTGCAATCAGAAGATATAAAATTATATGTAGAAACGTTATCATGATATACTGTACCACAGTTATGAATAGCTGTACATATTTAAGAATTACATAAGTTATTGATAATCAATAGCCTAAAACGAAAAGACCCCACTCAGTTTCCCGAGTGGGGGTGTTATTTTCTTTTTATAAGAAGTGATGGCGATGAGGATAAGAGATTGCTTCTTTTAAAGCTTTCTTTATCTTTGGCCATTTCTTCGTAACGAACTCCGTCTTAACCTTACTGCTTCCTATCTTATAGTCCTCGTATGCGAGTCTAACAAGACCACCGACAGCAAGGTATGATGCGATGAGCACTGCCTGCATAGGTTGTTATGTTGGAACCGCAGCCTAGGGGCTTTGGTTGTTACGCCGGATACTAACACCGGCAAATTTTGTGAAAGAACAGTAAAAGTTCGATTAGAACTTTAAGAGGTAACCTGCACGCCAAGCAACAGCGTTTACTTTTCCGTGTACATCATGAACTACGAGAGGACCTGCAGATAAACCTTTCCAAGTTAAGTCGAGTGAACCGCCTTCATATAAGTTAGAATATGAGACAGCTTTGACTGAGTGAGGAAGTGAGTTTTTGTCATCTGTGTTACCGATGAAGATCGATGGTTTTACTCCGAGATCATTTACAAGTTTGAATGTCTTCGAGGAAGATAATTCAACGTTCGTAAGTTTGTTCTCTGTATCGTAAGCAGCTTTTAATGTAAAGATGTCTTTACCAATCGAAACGAATGGACGATTGTGACCGCTTACAGCAAACTTTCCTGGATTACGGATTGTTACGTATTGTGTACCAATGTTTAGATTTGCAAGAGTTGATACGAAGCTGTATTCTGCTAAGAAATCAGCGCGGTAAAACTTCTGTGCTTTATCTGCAACATGAGTATATGTTTGAGCACCAACTGTGAAGCTGTATGCATTGACATCAAAACCTGCGATCGCGTCGCCACGAGCATCGGATACTTGTCCGAAGTCTAATTGTTTTGATTGGTATCCTACATTTACCGTAGCGGTTTGTGCGCTTGCGATAGAGAGGAAGCTAACGATTGTAACTAACAGTGCTAATAGTTTTTTCATAGGTTGATGTTTGTGATTATGATGGCAAGTGTAGCAACCATCAAAAGCTTATTAAAAGGATATTTGCGAAAACTCCACAGCCTCATATATCGTGAACGAGCTGTTCAGTTTTTACTTAGTATTGCGCCGC
>Ga0007859_1000242_pt1 | contig 15470 bp, 16 predicted proteins | sample CryBogCBH27Jul07_FD_71222 | JGI IMG/M metagenome (GOLD analysis project Ga0007859, IMG submission 71222) | Freshwater microbial communities from Crystal Bog, Wisconsin, USA - CBH27Jul07 | ecosystem: Environmental > Aquatic > Freshwater > Lake | place: Crystal Bog, Wisconsin, USA | collected...
GCAGCCGACGCGGTTCTCGCCGCCTCGATCTTCCATTTCGGCGAGATCTCCGTGCAGGAAGCCAAGCGTGGCCTTGCCGCAGCGGGCGTGCCTGTCAGAATTTAGTCGCGCAACCCTGCGCGGGAGCCTGGACCCATGACCCGCCTCTCCGAAACCCTCGAGCGCCTGACAACGACGATCCAGGCGCGCAAATCGGCTGATGCCGGAACATCGTACACCGCGAGCCTGCTGCAGGATCCGACCCGCGCAGCCAAGAAATTCGGCGAGGAAGCCGTGGAGACGGTGATCGCAGCAACTCTGAACGACAGAGAGGCGCTGGTGTCGGAAAGCGCCGACCTTCTGTACCACTGGTTGGTGGTGATCGCTGCGCTGGATGTTTCACTAGATGACGTAGCGGAAGCCCTCAATCGTCGGGAGGGCGTGTCGGGACTCGTTGAAAAGGCGAATCGCCGAAGGACAGGTGAAGATTAGTCCCTTCTGAAGAGAACTTGCACATCACGTGCATGAAATCTTAAGCGGAGCACTTGCCAATCTCCTCCAACACGCACACCTCGCTGTTGGCGGCGTTGGTTTCGTTGACTTGGGCGAGGCTGCCGCTAAAAGTCCGCGCGGATGATGTCCGCTTCACTGCGGAACGGGCGTCGCGTGAATTCAGGCGAGGGGCGGCCAAATCGCCGCCGAAACGGGGAGAGCGCTACGCACATGGCTGAGGCCACCTCCAAAGGCAAAGGCGCCGCGATGCGGCCAATTGCGCCCCACCTTCAGATCTGGCGTTGGCACGTCACGATGGCCGCTTCAATCCTGACGCGCGCCACAGGGATCGCACTTTACGGAGGCGCGATCATCGCTGCAGTCTGGTTCACGGCTCTGATGCTCGGACCTGACGCCTTTGGTCTGGTTATGGCACTGCTCGGATCGTGGATCGGGAAGGTCATCCTCTTCGGGCTGACCGTCTCGGTGTTCTATCACCTCGCCGCCGGGCTTCGTCACCTGGTGTGGGACGCAGGCGCAGGCTTTCAGCCGCGTACGGCGAACATGTCCGCCGTCGCCGCCATGGCCTTCGCTGTCGTGGCCAGCATTGTGGTCTGGGCGCTCGCCGTCCAAATCGGAGCGGTACGATGACCGGGAACGAATTTCGCACGCCCCTTAGCCGCGCCCGGGGGCTGGGGTCCGCCCACCACGGCGTCAGCGGTTTTCTGGTCGAACGTACGACATCGATCGCGCTCGTGCCCCTGTGCCTCTGGGCCGTGTACGCGGCCATCAAAGTGGCCCCGCTTGGCTACGAAAGCGCTGTTCTCATGCTGCGCCAACCGGTCAACGCCATCATGTCGCTCCTGCTGATCAGCGTGTCATTCCTCCACATGCGTGAAGGTCTCAAGGTCGTGATCGAGGACTATATCCAGACGCCGGCCACCCGGATCTTCGCTCTGCTTCTGAACAGCACCCTGTGCTGGGGTCTCTGGTCGGTTGCGGCCTTCTCCATTTTGCGGGTCGCCTTCGTCGGCGGTCCGGTTCTCTAAGGAACGGTCGAACAGCATGGCTTCCTATTCCTTCGTCGATCACAGCTACGACGTCGTCGTGGTCGGAGCCGGCGGATCCGGTCTTCGCGCAGCGCTGGGCTGTGCTCAGGCGGGCCTGAAGACGGCCTGCGTCAGCAAGGTTTTCCCGACCCGCAGCCATACCGTCGCAGCGCAGGGCGGCATTTCGGCCAGTCTCGGCAATATGGGCGGGGATGACTGGCGCTGGCACATGTACGACACCGTCAAGGGGTCGGACTGGCTGGGCGATCAGGACGCCATCGAATATCTCTGCCGCAATGCGCCTGCCGCCGTTTATGAGCTGGAGCACTGGGGCGTGCCCTTCTCCCGCACGGACGAGGGCAAGATCTACCAGCGCGCCTTTGGCGGCATGACCAAGAACTACGGCGAAGGACCGATCCAGCGCACCTGCGCCGCGGCGGACCGCACCGGCCACGCCATCCTTCACACGCTGTACGGCCAGTCCGTGCGCAACTCGGTGGAGTTCTTCATCGAGTACTTCGCCCTCGACCTGATCATGGACGACGGCGTCTGCCGCGGCGTGACCGCCTGGAAGCTGGATGACGGCACGCTGCACCGGTTCTCAGCGCAGATGGTCATTCTCGCGACCGGCGGATACGGTCGCGGGTACTTCTCCTGCACTTCGGCCCACACCTGCACGGGGGATGGCAACGCCATGGTCCTGAGGGCGGGGCTTCCGCTCCAGGACATGGAGTTCGTCCAGTTCCACCCGACCGGCATCTATGGCGCCGGATGCCTGATCACCGAGGGCGCGCGCGGAGAAGGCGGATACCTGACCAACTCCGAGGGCGAGCGCTTCATGGAGCGGTACGCGCCGTCAGCGAAGGATCTGGCGAGCCGAGACGTCGTCAGCCGCGCCATGACCGTCGAGATTCGCGAAGGTCGCGGCGTTGGCCCGAACAAGGACCATATCCATCTACACCTCGATCACCTCGATCCGAAGATCCTGCACGAGCGCCTGCCGGGCATCTCGGAGTCGGCCAAGGTGTTCGCCGGCGTGGACGTGACCAAGGAGCCGATCCCGGTTCTTCCAACTGTCCATTACAATATGGGCGGCATCCCCTGTAACTATCACGGCGAAGTGCTGACCAAGGTTGGCGGTGACCCAGACAAGGTTGTGCCGGGGCTCATGGCCGTCGGGGAAGCGGCCTGCGTTTCGGTGCACGGGGCAAACCGCCTGGGATCGAACTCGCTCACCGACCTTGTCGTCTTTGGGCGGGCCGCCGGCCTCCGCGCCGCTGAAATCGTCGAGAAGGGCGCCAAGATTCCGGAGGCGAAAGCCGCCTGGACTGACGGTCACCTGTCCCGCTTCGATGCGTTCCGGAACGCCTCGGGCGCCGAACCGACCGCCAAGCTTCGGCTCGAAATGCAGAAGGCGATGCAGGAAGACGTCGCGGTCTTCAGAACCGACGAAACGCTGCAAAACGGCGTGAAGCGCATCACCGACATCTACAAGCGCTCGAAGGACATCGGCGTGTCTGACCGCGGTCTGGTCTGGAACACGGACCTGATGGAGACCCTCGAGTTCGACAATCTGATCGGACAGGCAGCCGTCACCGTGTCGTCAGCCGCCAACCGCGAAGAAAGCCGCGGCGCCCACGCTCGCGAGGACTTCAAGGAGCGGAACGACGAAACCTGGATGAAGCACACGCTCGCCTGGTTCGACCCGGCTGACGGCAAGGTGGCGATCGATTATCGCCCCGTCCACGCCTACACCCTGACCAACGACATCGCCTATATCGCGCCCAAGGCGCGGGTCTACTAGGGCGGAGGCTTAAGGCAAGACCATGGTCCAGTTCACGCTCCCGAGAAACTCGAAGGTCACGAAGGGCAAGCACCATCCCGCGCCGGCCGGCGCCAAGACGGTGAAAACCTTCAAGATCTATCGTTTCGACCCGGAAACCGGCGCCAATCCACGGTGGGACACCTACGATGTGGCCGTCGATCAGTGCGGACCGATGGTGCTCGACGCCATCCTGCACATCAAGAACACGATGGATCCCACACTCTCATTCAGGCGGTCGTGCCGCGAAGGTGTGTGCAGATCCTGCGCCATGAATATCGGCGGTCGGAACACTCTGGCCTGCACGCACGCCTGGGCCGACGTTCCGGGAGAAGCGGTGCAGATCTCGCCTTTGCCCAACATGCCGGTTCTGAAGGATCTCGTCCCGGATCTGACCCTGTTCTTTGCGCAGTACGCGTCCATCGAGCCGTGGCTGCAGGCCGATACGCCGATGCCGCAGAAGGAATGGACACAGTCTCCCAAGGATCGCGCCAAACTGGACGGTCTTTATGAGTGCATCCTCTGCGCCTGCTGCTCGACCTCGTGCCCGAGCTATTGGTGGAACGGCGACAAGTATCTCGGACCAGCCGCGCTGCTCCAGGCCTACAGATGGCTGGTCGACAGTCGTGACGAAGCCGTCGGCGAGCGGTTGGACGGGTTGGAAGACCCCTTCAAGCTCTACCGCTGCCACACCATCATGAACTGCGCGCAGGTGTGCCCGAAGGGCCTCAATCCCGCCAAGGCCATTGCCGGGATCAAACGCATGCTGGTCGAGCGGGTCGTCTGACGAACGCCAAAAACGGCAAGGGAGCTGAGAATATGAGTCGTCGTGTCGCGAGGCCGCTCCTCTATTCCGCGATGCTCGCCCTTGGCGCGGGTCTCGCATTTTCAGCCGCCATCGCGTTCGCGTCGCCGGGTCGCGCAGAGACGACGGACGCTCAGGCGGCCGGCGTACGCACCCTCTCTGTTGGTGAGGACAAGATCCGCGCGTTGATCACCGGGGCCGGTTGGGTATCCCCGGGGCTGTCAAAGTCGCGCTGGATCTACATGGTCTCATTTCGATCCTGCCCTGACTGCATCCGCTTCGAGTCCGAGGTTTTCCCGGCCTTGCACAAGGCCGGCGTCGACACCCGGGTGATCGTGATCGCGAGGCGGGCGCGCTCCACCGCGCCCGAGCGCACCGGGGTCGGCGAACTTTGGGCAAGGCGAGACTGGAAAACCTTCGAAACCTGGACTGGCATGCCCGTCGATGCATGGACGGGTGAAGGCTATCCGTCGGGCGATCTCGACCCCGCCCGTGCGGCTCTGGTCGAGAAGGCCCGCCAGTTCGTCGACGACCTGCGTCCGCTGCTGGCGGACAACGGGGTGGATTTGCGCTATCCCACCCTGATCTGGCAGGGCCGAGACGGCCATTTGCGCGGCTGCGCCTGCGAGACCCGCGAAACCTATCCCGCCCTTCGCACCGAACTGGGATTGCCGCAGAACTGAAACCGTTCAGGTCGGCCAGGTCTCCGGTGACAGGGCAAGCACCTCCCCTGCGAGATAGAGGGATCCGCAGATCAGCACGCGGGCGGGACCGTCAGCGCAGGCGGCGACGACAGCGGATCGGACATCCGGCGCGGTCTCGCTGCGGACACCTATCGCACTGGCGACTGCGGCGAGATCCGCGCCCTTCGCCGCCGCTGTTGCGTCAAAATCCGTGAAGATCATTCGACAAGACAAGGGTCCGAATGGGGCGATCACGCCGCGGGCATCCTTGTTGGCGAGGAGGCCCATGATCACGACAAGCGGACGGAGATCATCGCGACCCATCTGGCCCGCAAAGTCCGCCAAGGCCCTTGCCGCATGAGGGTTGTGACCGCCATCCAGCCACAGGCTCCCGCCCACTGACTCCGTCAACTCCACAAGCGGGCCCGCCGTCAACTTTTGAAGTCGAGCTGGCCAGACCACCTTGCGCAAGCCCGCTTCAATCGCTGCTGACGTGATCCTGGGATCCTTGAAGGCCTGAACAGCCGCAATGGCCAGGCCCGCATTCGCGATCTGGTAGTCGCCCAAAAGTCGAGGACGGGGCAGTCGGAGGAGCTCTCCTTTCGAACGCCAGACCATTTGATCGCCGTCGGATTGAGCATCGAAGTCCTGGCCCATCCAGCTCAATGGCGCCCCGACCTTTCGCGCCTCCTCGATGATCGCGGACTCTGCGGCAGGGGCCTGCCACGCAGACACGCCGGCCGATCCTGACTTCAGAATTCCCGCCTTTTCACGAGCGATTCCCGCAAGGTCGTCGCCCAAGAACTCCCGGTGGTCGTAATCGACGGGCGCGATAACCGCGACCCTGGGCGCCGGAATGACGTTCGTCGCGTCATACCGTCCCCCGAGGCCGACTTCGATGATGGCGAGATCCGCAGGTGACGACGCGAAGGCGTGAAAGGCCGCCGCCGCCGTGATCTCAAAGAACGTGATTGGCTGGCCGGCGTTGAGGCGCTCCACCTCTTCGAGGGTTTGCGCCAAAGCGTCGTCGGAGATCAGTCGTCCGTTCAGCCGGATGCGTTCCGCGAACCGGACAAGGTGAGGCGACGTGTAGACATGCGCTGAAAGGCCAGCCGCCTCTGCAATGGCGCGGATGAAGGCGACGGTCGAGCCCTTGCCGTTGGTGCCCGCCACATGGATGACCGGCGGCAGTCGACGCTCCGGATAACCCAGCGCGGCGCACAGACGCTGCACGCGGCCGAGTGACAGGTCGATGGCCTAGGGATGTAGGCCCTGCAGGCGGGCCAGCGCAGCATCATGTGGGCGCAGATGGTCGCTCAAAGCGCGTCTTCCGGGGCCTTGGCTTCAGACTCCGGGCCGTGACCCTGCCCAAACTGAAGCTCCGCGAGATGCGCGTAGAGACCGCCGCGCGCGATCAGGTCCGCATGCCTGCCTTCTTCAATGATACGTCCCTGCTCCATCACGAGGATGCGGTCGGCGTTCTGTACTGTGGCCAGTCGATGCGCGATCACCAGGGTTGTACGCCCGCCCATCGCGCGACTGAGCGCCAGTTGCACCAGCCGCTCGTTTTCCGCATCCAGAGCGCTCGTCGCTTCGTCCAGCAGCAGGATCGGCGCATCTCGAACCAGGGCGCGGGCGATGGCGAGACGCTGACGCTGCCCGCCCGACAAGGACTTGCCGCGTTCGCCCAGCGGCTGATCAAAGCCTTGAGGCAAGTCATCGACGAAGGCGGCGGCCTCTGCAGCCTCGGCCGCTTGGCGAATGTCGGCGACGGACGCTGATTCGCGGCCAACCCGAATATTGTCTGACGCCGAGCCCGAGAAGAGCGATGCGTCCTGCGCGACAAGGGCCATGCGAGCGCGCACTTCAGCCGGATCGGCGTCACGCAGATCAACGCCGTCCACTGCGACAATCCCCGACTGCGGATCGTAAAAGCGCAACAGCAGGCGGAGCACCGTGCTCTTTCCGGCGCCGGATGGACCGACGAGCGCCACTGTCTCTCCGGGTTGGACGCTGAACGATAGGCCGTTGAGCGCAGGAAGATCGGGGCGGCCGGGATACGCAAAATGCACATCCGCGAAACTGATGGCGCCTCTTGCCGGGCGCGGAAGCGGCGAAGGTTTAGTCGGCGCACGGATGGCTGGCTGAGCCGTCAGGATTTCGTCGATCCTCGCCATGGCGCCGGAGGCCTTCTGCACCTCTCCCCAGATTTCCCCGATCACACCAACCGATCCTGCGGCCAGCACCGAAAGAAACACGAACTGGACCAAAGCGCCGGCAGTCATTTCATGACTGCGCACAGCTTGTGCGCCGAGCCAGAGCACCCCGGCGAAACCCGTGAAAACGAGGGTGATCACCATCAAGGTCATGATCGCTCGAGCGCCGATGCGCGAAACAGAGGCGGAAAAGGCCTGCTCCACTGCAGATGCAAAACGGTTCGCCGAGTAGGCTTCCCGCCCAAACGCCTGGACGGTCTCCAGCTGATCCAGGCTTTCGCCCGCATAGCCCACGGCGTCGGCAAACCGGTCCTGCGCGCGAACAGACAACCCTCGAACCCGCCGACCGAACACGAAAAGAGGCACCAGAACGACGGGAATGACCGCAGCCACACCAAGGGTGAGCTTCACCGATACGCTCGTCATCACCAGAACGGCGCCGATCATGGTGAGCACATTGCGAAGGAGCATCGACATCGATACGCCCGCCATCGACTCCACGATCGCCATATCCGTGGTCATTCGAGACAGGACTTCGCCTGTGCGAACAGTCATGAACCACGTCTGATCCAGCGTCAGCAGATGATCGTAGACCGCTCGGCGGAGATCAGCGACCACGCGCTCCCCCAACCGCGTGACGAAATAGAAGCGAGCGGCGGTCCCGACCGCGAGAAACAGCGCGACCGCGACGGCCAGCAGGAAATCGTTGAGCGTAAAACCGTGATCGATGGCGAGTCGAAACGCGCCAGTGACGCCTAAAGTCGCTGCCGTGGACACCAAGAGAAAGAGCGTCGCGGTCAACGCGAGCGGCCAGTGTTTCGCAATGAGCGGCAGGAGCCGGCGCAGCGGCCGGAGGTCGCGCGACTTTTCGCGTTTTGACTTCGCCGCCGCAATGTCCGCCATGAGCACGGCGCCGTTTGTTGGTCGGCCTTCTGCGGAGGATGCCCCGGAAGCGGCTTCACTCATCCTTCAACTCCGATTCGTCTCGTTTATCGTATGGCTCAGGAGACTGGCTCTTGCCAGCAACCCCGCCCTTCGTGTACAGGCTCGCGTCTTGTTGGCCCATCGTCGTTGCGGGCCTATTCCTTTGTCAGCGCGCGCATTCGCTGCGATCGCCATTAAGTCGGTTGGGTTACGCTATGAAACAAGACATTCATCCCGACTATCATTTTATCAATGTCGTGCTGCCGAGCGGCGCGTCATACCGCACCCGCTCCACCTACGCGAAAGAAGGGGCGACGCTCAACCTCGATATCGATCCGTCGACTCATCCGGCCTGGACCGGTGGCCAACAGCATATGCTGGACCGCGGCGGTCGTGTGTCTCGCTTCAATGCGAAATTCGCAGGGTTTACCGCGAAGCGCTGACACCCGGGCACGCCCCCGCCATGTGGTGGGAGGATCTGAGCCAGAACAGTCAAAAAAGAGGCCGGCCGCGTCATCGCAGCCGGCCTTTTTGCCGGGAGTTATGGCGATCGCGGTGGGGTGCGACCGCCGATACGTCGTCAAATATACCGGCGAAGCGAGCGCGCGAGCTCAGACCCGTCGCTTCGGCGAGCCTTCTTCTGCTGCGGCTGATAGGCAATCCGAGCATGCTCGATGCAGTACGGGCCATCTTCGCCCGTACGGCGACCACAGAAGCTGAAGCCGTCCGTCGCTGGGTCGCCAATCGGCCACTTGCACATGTGGGCGCCAAGGGTGAGCACCGTGGCGGAACCCGGCTCTTCCTGACGATACATCGGCATAGGGGGCAATGCCGTCTGGACCGGCGCCGGCGGAGTCTCCATCCGGCGCGGCACGGTTTGTACGGCAGGCACAGGCCGGGCGGGCCTGGGCGCCTTGAATGTGACCCGAGCGGGCTGAGAGGGCGTTGCACGTCCCGAAAGACCAAGCCTGTGCACCTTGCCGATGACGGCGTTGCGCGTCACGCCGCCAAGCTGCTTGGCGATCTGGCTTGCACTCAAACCGTCCAGCCAGAGCTTCTTTAGCGTCGACACGCGGTCATCTGTCCAACCTGTCACCGACTCCATGCCCATCCCCTGTTTCCAGACCGCCCGACTCGGCGACACAATATGTAGATCTTTGGCGCGTTGCGTCGCGACGCCAGCCACCACATATCGTAAACAAAGAATGAATCATCACAATAGGCGCCTTCTGCTTCGTCCACAGGAACTAGATGTAGATAGGCGGCGAGACCGGTTCGGCCGACACGAAACGGCTTGCGCTGGGCGTTGCGACACCTCAAATGCGAGTGATGACAAAGACGCTCCAGGCCACCGCCGCAACGCCAGCCGCTTACGCAGAACGGCCGGTCACGCCGCCGACCCCCAGAACCTATCAGGGCGTGAACTGGACCGGGCTCAAGACACTGTATCTGAAAGAGGTTCGGCGCTTCTGGAAGGTCGGAATGCAGACAGTGGCGGCGCCTGTCGTGACCACGCTGCTCTACATGTTGATCTTCGTGGTCGCGATGAGGGGCGCAAGACCCGTCGTGGGCGGCGTTCCCTTCGCCCAGTTCGTAGCCCCCGGACTCATCATGATGGCGATCCTGAACAATGCTTTCGCCAACGCGTCATCCTCGCTCATTCAGGCGAAGATCATGGGTACGGCTCCCGACTTTCTGACTCCCCCCCTTTCGCCCTTTGAACTGGCCACGGCGTTTTCGCTAGGCGCGGCGACAAGAGGCGTATTCGTGGGCGTCGTGACCGCGGTCGCCGTCTGGCCGTTTGCTCATTTCGGGTTTGCAAGCGTCGCTGCGGCGCTCTACTTCGGTTTCGCTGCGTCCTTGCTAATGGGCTTCGTCGGGCTTCTCACGGGACTCTGGGCGGAGAAGTTCGATCATCTGGCCGCCATCACCAACTTCATCATCATGCCCCTCACCTTCCTTTCCGGCACGTTCTACAGCGTAACGGCTCTACCTTCGGCCTTCCGCGCAGCAGCAGCCTTCAACCCCTTCTTCTATCTGATCGACGGATTTCGGTACGGGTTTGTCGGTCACGCCGACGGTGACGTCGCGATCGGCGTCGCTTACACCGCAACCCTGGTCGTTGTTCTGGGCCTCGCCAGCTGGCTCGTGATCCGGAGCGGATGGCGCCTGAAAAGCTGAGACGCGATCAAACGGCTTCAAACCTCAGCGCTTCGCCCCAGAAACTGCTGACAAGCTGATTGGCGGGTCCCGCAGGTCCACTGGTGAGGAACGTGCGCGCGCCCCGTCGGTTCATCACATACTCAGGATGGCGTTCCAAATACCGGATGAGGCTGTCCGCAACAGCCGTTGGCTGATGGATCAGAGGCGTCGCGGACGGCAACGACTCACGAAACAGATCTGCGATGATCTCATAGTGCGTGCAGCCCAGGATCGCGCGATCCGGTGGTCGGCCGATACGGCGGACGAGAGCGGCCACATGCTCCGAGATCTCCGCCTGCAACCGGTCTCGCGATGCCCCCATCTCAATCAGTCGCGCAAGATTCGGACAGGGTTCGGAAAAGACCGCCACGTCCTGACGGCGCTTGTCGATCTCTATCTCATAGACCCGGCTCGCTGCTGTGCCGGGCGTCGAGAAGACCCCGATCACATCGAGTTTCTCCAGCTTTTCACCCCGCCGTTCCGCCTCATGCTCCCAGGGCAGGCCTGTTGCGGCTTCGATGGTCGGCACGATGATCCCGAGAACATTCACGGGACGGCCAAGGTCACGCCTGAACTGCGGGAGCCACGTCTGCTGCAACCGCCGAAGCGCGATCGCGGACGCCGTATTGCACGCGAGAACCACCAGATTGGCGCCCCTGTCAAAGAGCACCTGACACGCGTCGCGGGTCAGGGCGACGATCTCCTCGCCGGTCTTTGCGCCGATCGGCGCGTGGGCCTGATCGCAATAATAGATCGCGTCCACCTCTGGTAAGCGATCCACCAGCGCGCGGTGAACGCTCAGTCCACCAACACCGGAGTCAAAAACGCCAAGGGTCACAGTTCGAGCACCACTTTTCCGACATGACCGCCCTGCTCCAGCCAGGCATGGGCCGCCGCCGCATCCGCCAATGGAAACCGTCGATCGACCACGGTTTTCACGAGCCCCTGCTCGATCCAGGGCCAGACTCTCGCCTCGACGGCCTTTGCGAGGCGGGCCTTCTCGTCTGCCGACCTTGGCCGAAGTGTGGAGCCGGTAATGGTCAGGCGCTTTTGCATGACTTTCTGAACATCCACCTCGATGCGACCACCGGCCTGAAATGCGATGTAGACGAGCCGTCCTCCCGGGTTGAGGCAATCGATATTCTTCGGCGCATAGTCCCCTCCGACCATGTCAAGAATGACATCCGCACCGCCGAATGCGGTCGCTTGCGCCGAAAAGTCGCCGGAGATGGCGTCGATCGCCAGATCGGCGCCGAGGGCCTTCGCCTGTTCCGCCTTGAGAGCGCCTCGAGCCGTTGCAATGACCTTGGCGCCGGCCGCCTTCGCCATCTGGATCGCGGTCGCGCCGATGCCGCTGGTGGCGCCATGGACCAACAAGGTCTCTCCGGCGGCCAGCCCCCCGTGTTCGAACACATTGGCGAACACCGTGAACACGGTTTCCGGCAACCCGGCGCCTTCTACGAAATCCAGTCCGGCAGGCATGGGCAGGACGTGTCGCGCGTCGACCGCGACGAACTGCGCGTACCCGCCGCCGCCAAGCAGAGCCACAACTCGATCGCCCAGCCCCCATCTGCGGACACCGGTACCCAGAGCCGCCACTTCACCAGCGACTTCAAGTCCAAGCGTGTTGGGCGCGCCGGGCGGGGGCGGATAGAAGCCCAGTCTCTGCAGGATATCCGGACGATTGACGCCCGCGGCCCGTACACGGATGAGAATTTCGCCCGGCCCAGGCGTGGGCGTGGGAAGAGAGGTGAGCTCCAGCGCATCGGCGGCTCCCTTGCCACCCCGCACGGTGATCGCATTCATGGTTGCAGGTACGACGGTCATTCCTGGTATCCCCGGGCGTTCGGACGGACTTTGATCAGAATAGCTCAACCACGATCTGCAGGCCGGGGAAAGCGCGCTGTCCCGGTCGACGCCGCTCTTCCCATGGGATGTGTGGCTATTGTCGTCCTCATTGATTTTGAACCAAGCGCGATCGGGCCTATGATCCCGGATCTGGCGTGAGGAGGCTGTCACCCATGGAGGAACCCGCAAACCCCCGCAGCGGTCGCGGCGCGATCTTGGACGCGCTCGCCAAGGAAGATCTGGACCTCTACTCCATCGAGGACCTGGATGACCGCACTGCGCGACTGGAGATGGAGATCAAGCGAGTTGCTTCGGCCAGAGCCAGGAAGCTGGAGGGTCGGGCGGCCGCAGACGCGCTTTTCGGCGGGGGAAATCGTTAATGGCACGGGCGTTGCAGATCCCCCTCGTGACAGTATCAAGCGTCTTACGTCGACGCGTTCGTATCGTCGACGTGGCGTGTCAGGAAGGTCTTGGTTGTTCATGAATGAGGTTAGCTCCGTGCGTTCGCCAAGGGACACCGTCGTGCAGGACTTTGCTCGCTCCGAATTGTTCGAGCGAACGTTTCGCGAGGGTATGGAGCTCGTCGAAACGGCGGCTGTCTATCTCGACGGAGCCGGACGTCAGGAATCCAAGCTCTTGTCGAGAAACGCAGCCTTGGCCTATGCCAGCGAAAGTATGCGCCTGACGACGCGGTTGATGCAGGTGGCGTCGTGGTTGCTGGTACAACGCGCGGTCAGGGAAGGCGACATGAGCGCGCAGGAGGCCAGCGATCCAAGATACCGCATCGGGCCTAAGCCTGTCGCAGCCCGAGAGCGGGAGGGCGCTGTGACCAGTCAAGTTGCGCCTGAACACCTGCCCGAAGGCTTGACCGACCTCGTTGATCGTTCAGAACGACTGTATGATCGGATCGCGCATCTTGATCGTCGGATGTATCTCGAAGACGGCGGTGATGACCAGCCGAACCCGGTCCTGTCTCAATTCGAACGGTTGCGCGCTGCATTTGACGGGGGGGCGGCCCAGTAAGCCAGGCCGCCCGATTTCATCATCATTCCGCAGGGACGTGAGTATCCGTTCTACGGCTCATGAGTTGTTCAAATGCCGTCCAGACGCCGCCTTCACCCTGCCACTGACCGCGGGTAGCGGCTTTCGAATATTCCGTCGCCCGCGCTTCGAAGAAGTTGGCGTGCTCAACACCTGACAGCATCGATTGGAGCCAGGGCAACGGGTTTTCGGAAATCCCGTAGAGCGGTGGAAGTTCGAGTTGCCGCAGCCGCCAATCGGCGATGAAGCGAATGTACCGCTTGATATCATCCGGCGTCATGCCCTGAACCTCTCCCGCCTCGAACGCGAGATCGATAAAGCGATCTTCGAGGGACACCACCGTACGGCAGTTTTCCATGATGTCGTCGGCAATGGACTTCGTTACGCCGCCGGTTTCCTTAGCGAAGGCGTGGAACAGCTTGATCATGCCCTCACAGTGCAGGCTTTCATCGCGCACGCTCCAGCTGACGATCTGCCCCATCCCCTTCATCTTGTTGAAGCGTGGGAAGTTGAGCAGCATGGCGAAGGACGCGAACAGCTGGAGGCCTTCGGTGAACGCGCCGAACATGGCGAGGGTCCGCAGGATATCCCCCTCTGTTTCAACGCCGAAGGTCTGCATGTAGTCATGCTTGGCGCGCATGGCTTCATAGTCCAGAAACGCCGAGAATTCCGTGTCCGGCATGCCGATCGTCTCCAGAAGGAGCGCGTAGGCGGCGATGTGAATCGTCTCCATATTGGAGAAAGCCGACAGCATCATCTTCACCTCGGTCGGTTTGAAGACGCGGGCGTATCGCTCCATATAATTGTCGTTCACTTCGACATCGGATTGCGTGAAGAAGCGGAAGATCTGGGTGAGGAGATTACGCTCCCCATCGGTCAGCTTGCCCGCCCAGTCCTTGCAGTCCTCTCCGAGAGGCACTTCTTCCGGAACCCAGTGGACCTGCTGCTGCTTCTTCCAGAAGTCGTAGGCCCAGGGATAGCGAAAGGGTTTGTAGCTGTAGGACGGGGTCAAGAGGCCGGGCTTGACCAGTGACCTTGGAGCCGTCGTCGTCATATCAGCACACCATCCTCAATCCGGGCGTCAGTGAGAATCACCACGCCCGACGACCACTGTCGAGTCCTATGGTGAACAAAGGGTTTACTAAGTCTAGTGGTCAGAGCGAGTTCACCCACATCATATGGTAGTTATCTACCGATCGGCACACAAAATTGAATGCCATTCAAAAGCGTGAACCGGAGGATATTCGTCTCGGAGGAGCTTGCTCCCATACCTACTGGCAGGCGAGACACTCCTCGTAATCGGTCTTCGCAGTTTCCGAATAGATGGATTCCACGATGTCAGCCCCGGCGAACGCCGCGCGCTGAACAGACTTCGAGCGGAGATAGTAGAGCGATTTCACTCCCCGCTCCCAGGCGGTCCAGTGCAGCATGTGCAGGTCCCACTTTTCGACGTCGCCGGGCAGGAAGAGGTTCAGGGATTGCGACTGGCAGATATCGGGCGTCCGGTCTGCGGCCAGATCAATGATCCAGCGCTGATCGATCTCGAATGCGGTCTTGAACACGTCCTTCTCATCCTGGGTCAGGAAGTCGAGATGACCGACCGAGCCCTCATTCTCGAGGATCGAACTCCAGACGGCTTCGGTGTTCATTCCCTTCTCTTCAAGAACCTTTTCGAGATACGGATTCTTGACGGCGAACGATCCGGACAGGGTCTTGTGGGTGTAGATATTGGCGGGGATCGGCTCGATGCCCGCGCTGGTGCCGCCACAGATGATCGAGATGGACGCCGTGGGCGCGATCGCGAGCTTGTGGCTGAAACGCTCCATAACGCCTTGATCGGCGGCGTCCGGGCAGGGTCCCCGTTCTTCCGCCAGGACACGGCTCGCCTTGTCGGCTTCCCGGCGGAGGTGTTTGAAGACCCGCATGTTCCAGGATTTCGCCAAAGCGCTCTCGAACGGCACGTTCTGGCTCTGCAGGAAGGAGTGGAAGCCCATCAGCCCCAACCCGACCGAACGTTCCCGCATGGCGGCGTAGATCGCCGGATCCATTTCCGGCGGCGCGCGATCGATGAAGTCCTGCAGCACGTTGTCGAGGAAGCGGAACACGTCTTCGACAAACGTCGGGTGATCACGCCACTCCATGAAGGTCTCGGCATTCACCGATGACAGGCAGCAAACAGCCGTGCGGTTTTTCCCGAGGTGGTCCTTACCGGTGTGAAGCACGATCTCCGAGCAGAGATTCGATTGGCGAACCTTGAGCCCCAGCGCCTGTTGGTGCTCCGGCATCGACCGGTTCACCGTGTCGGAAAAGATCAGGTAGGGCTCGCCGGTTTGCAGCCGGATCTCTAGGATCTTCTGCCACAGCGACCGAGCGTCCACATATTTGACGATCTCACCGCTCTTTGGGGAG
>Ga0007859_1000249_pt1 | contig 15278 bp, 16 predicted proteins | sample CryBogCBH27Jul07_FD_71222 | JGI IMG/M metagenome (GOLD analysis project Ga0007859, IMG submission 71222) | Freshwater microbial communities from Crystal Bog, Wisconsin, USA - CBH27Jul07 | ecosystem: Environmental > Aquatic > Freshwater > Lake | place: Crystal Bog, Wisconsin, USA | collected...
CGAAATTCTGGACCGCGGCCAGACTGACATTGGCTGTTGCCATAGTGGTTGAGTTGGTTCCTCGAGATCCCCACTCTTTGGTTTGGTTAGAGTGACAACCCCAAGGTTGCACGGCAGCCGCGTGCGGCTACGATGCGAAGTTTGGTTTCGTGTCACTCTCCGGCACGCTGAGAGCTTTGTTTGCGGCCTGTTCGGTGGATCTTGTGACTCCCACCAGAGTCATTCCCATACGGAGGGAACGCACCGTGCTTGTACGTGTACTAGACTACTTTGTCTTACCTGTCAACAGGTTTTTCTAAAAAAGTTTCGTCGACCAGACAGTTGCACTTTTCAGGCACTCCATGATGGCCATCTCGGCGGCCTCCACGGCAGGCTCGTCCACGTCGGGAATTGCCGCGTGGATACACTCGTGAATGATAGTTGCCGGCATCTCGGCCTTGGGCCGAATGTAAATTGTGCGGGCGTCAAAGTCACAAAGCCCGACAGCGTCGGGGCACCCGGGAGGGGCCTTGCGAAGGACCTTCCACCAGTGCCCGCGGATGTGGACCTTGAAATTTTTGAACGACGGAGGGTTCATTTACGATTTCTGGGTTTCTCCGAGGTCTTGGGCGAGTCGCTCGAGCCGTAGTACTGACTCAGCAGGTCCCTCATAATCTCGGATCGGTTTTCTCCTGAGACGTGTACCAGCTCGTCCACACCCTTAAAAAAGTTTTTCTTGATCTTGAGGATTTTTGCCTCCGGCTCGGGGTTAGTGGACTTGTCGTTCTTGAACAGGTCCCGCTCGGCGAAGTCTTTGCAGGCCTCGAAGGCTTCCTTGTGGCTGGCAAAGAAGATCCAAGCCGGGCCTTCCGTGTTGACCGCGATGTCGGTCTTTTGCTCGATCTCGTCGGCCATTGCCGGGGTGAAGCCGAGGTTGAGGACGTCGTAGTCGGTCATCCAGCCGCCGCCGACACCGAACAGGGCTCCCCACCGGGCGAACCGGGCCTGAAGCTTTACCGCAGCTCCCTCGGACAGCCCGACTCGATTCCGGGCGGCCACCAGCATCTTGTTGATGATGTGTGGCAGGAACGGGGAAGAGGATGCGTGGCTCTGGTTGAGCATCACACACTCCCACCCGGCTCTTTCCCAGCTTGACTTCCACAGACCGGCCCTTGCGAACTCCTCGTTCTGGGGGATCGACAGGACCGGCTTGTAGTAGGCGTAGACTTTTTTTCTCATATCAATAGATTTTGTAGCCCACGTGGAACACGGGAAGCCCAAGGTCGATGTGGGGCTGGTGACCGGACGCAGCGGCACGCTTGCAGAACGAGACGTCCTCGCCTTCGCCGCTGCTCATGGGGTGGAAGTAGTCGAAGTTACCGCCCCGAACCTTCGGGGCGAGCTCCGGGTACTTCTTGGCGATGTCCTCGAACACGGTGCGGTGAACCAAAAGACATCCCGTGGCGACCCAGTCAACAGGAACAACGGTGTCCTCATAGGCCTTGGCACGAGCCGTAAGACTGTGGTTGCTGCACATCAGCGGACCTCCTTCTTGACGACCGAAATAGGCGCCTCCGATGAGGGTCTTGCCAGACCCTATCAGACGGTGCAACACGTGGCGCTGCAGCGGCAGGTCCTGAATGTTGCGTGCCGCGGCTACCCAGTTTCTCATCCAAGCCGGACGGCCTATCGAGGGAATGATGTCGTCGTCCATCATGAGAAGCCACTTGGCGTCGCTCTGCAGGAACTTGTCTGCGATCACGTTGCGGGAGTGGTAGATCATGGCGTCCCCGATCGACATGTCGAAACGAATCTTGTCTCGGCCGAAGTCGAGGGCCATCGCCAGAAGTGTGAACGCGGTGATGGGATTGGTCGTCTTGTAGCAAGGGAAACCAACCATGATGTCGCGTCCCTCGAACTCGCATCGGTACGACGGCAACCCTTCGGGACTTCTCGATTCGATGATCGGGTTAAGCTCCCGGGGCTCGGGGACAGGCTCCGGTGCCGCGGGCTCTTCCTTCTTCAGCTTGGAAGGGGGGCGAAGGGTCTTGAGCTTGGGGGTTTTGGGTTCTGGCGGCTGTTCCACGGGCTGTTCCACACCGATTTCGGTCGTTTTTGCGTCGTTTTCGTCGTTTCGCGGGGCTTCGGGGGCCTGTTTGGGAAGCATCGGAGCGTCCGGGTTTTCCTGATTCCAGCGTGGGTCAAACGTCCTCTGGGTACGCCTGCCACCAACCATCTGGGCCGCGGGGGCGCCAAATGGGTTGGAGCTGGTGACGTGCTTGAGTGTGTTGTTCTCGTCTCTATTCATGGTCGTAACTTTTAGGCTCCGGCCTCGTCAAGACCCATGTCGATTGCGTCTCCGGCATTCATTTTCCAGCGGTCGTTGGCAGCCGTGGGCTTGCTGGAGGTGGAATTGGCGGAAGGCTTGGGGGCCCGACCGGCCTGCTTGAGCTGGCTGTTTTCAGTTTCCAGAGCCTTGATCTTTGCCTCGAGCTGGGCCTTGGCAGACTGTTCGTATCGAAGCTGGTCGGCCAGAACGTGAGAGAACGTGGCCGCGGCCGCGATCTCGGTCCTAGCCCGTGCATCGGTGGGCCAAAGCGCAGACTGAAACTTCTGGTGGAGGTCCTGAACCTTGGCGTTGTGCTTTTGGATCTGGGCAATGTCCTCGGGAGAAGCATCTTTAGGAGCTTCCTTGTACCGAGCCCAAGGCACGTCTTTGGTGATCTCGCTGAGGGTTTTTTCGATACCCTCGTTTTCCTTTTGGTACCAGTTGAATTGCTCGTTCTTGCGGGCTGCAAGGATCTCCTCGGCCTTTTCCGCGGTCTCGGCGATTTCTTTTTCTTGCCTCTCCTTCAGGTCGATCACGTCGACCAGATTACGCTTGAGCTTTTCGGCGTCGGTGAGCTGGAGCTTGTCGATGACATTCTGTTTCCACCAAGTGTCGCTGACCTTGTCGGGTCCGCCGACCTTTTCAATGGAAGCTATGGTTTCATCAGAGGCCCCGTTCTTCTTGAGGATGGAATAGATACTTTCCTTTGCCTGTTTGATCGGAGTCTCGTATTTGCTGTGGAACTCGGGGTCGTTCTTGAGGTCGAAGATCTGGCGAAACTTCTTGAGCTCTTCATAGTCTGCCGGCGCCTGACTGGGGCGCTGTTCGAGCTCGACTACCCGCTGACGCAGTTGCTCCGCCTCGAGAGCCTCTTTCTTGTATCGGGAAGCCGTTTCTTGAAGTTTTTTCCAGTTGCTTTGGTTCGACTCGCTGAGGTTTCTCGGCTGTTCAATAGCCGCGATCTCCGGATCGATTTCCGTTGCGTCTTGAACGGGTTGTTCCGGGTCGGGAGTTTTGTCCCCGGGAGCCGAAGGATCCTCAGGAGGCGTTGAAACAGGAGCTGCGCTAGTGTCATTGGCGGGAGTGGTTTCGGCGGCAGGGGCGGGATCGCCTCCGTTAAGCCCGTCGTTGAGGAAGCTCTCGTCTTCCCCGGGATTTCCCTCGTCTGGGGGGTTGGCGGGAGACGGCTCTTCACCGAGCGGCGCCTCGTCGGGAAGCTTGTCGAGCTCGTCGAGCAGGTTGTTGTCGATAGGATCGGCGTCCAAGCTGGGGTTGGAGAAGCCGGTTACGCCCATCTCGGGCACGATGTTGTCGTTTTCGGTGTGCATAGATTACATGGTTGTGAATCCGGTCTCGGATCCGTCTTTTTGGATTTTCTGTTCGGTTAGAAGCTCGTCGATGACGGCGAGCATGTGTTCTGCCCCGGACTTCTCTTTGCTCGAGAGTGCCACGGCTTCGATCGTGTCCCCCTTGAGTTGGGGAACACGTGTTCTGAGGTAGGCGCGAAGCTTACCTCCGGTTGATATGTCGTACTTCCGCAAGTTCGCGGTGTCCGATGATGTCCATTCCATAAATTTTTAACCGGCTGTATGGGGTGTGTTAGGCGGCTGTCGGGGGTTTGGGCGGATTGGCGATGTTCACCACGGCGTTGTCTTGGCCGGGGCTGGGCATGGTCTCGCCGACGGCCTGAGCCGTGGGTGCGTGGACACTGGGGGCCCGTCCGTGGCCGCGAGGGGCTCCGTGGTGGGCTGCCGCGGGGACAACTCCCTTGGGAACCTCGGGAACCATTCCGTTGGTGAGATGATGAACCGCGTCGTTCATGGCCTTGTGGAAAGGCGCCAGTACCTTGGACGGGGTACCTTTGGACTCGGCCTGTTGGAGGTGGCCGGCGAAGTGCTTGATGGCCTGAGTGAGAGGCTGGACCAGCTCCGGAGTGAGGGCACCCTTGGGGGCGTTTGCAATGAGCGGGAACAGCTTCTGGGCCATCGTCTGGATGTGGACCATGTCGTTGTCCCTCGGGGACACCGGCACATCTTGTCCCGCCATAATGGACTGAAGCTCGATGACCTGTTGACGGGTCGCCTCGATGGCAATCGCCTCGACCTGATCCTTGGGCAGAATGAGGCTGTTGGCGATCTCTTCCCCGAGCTTGCGACTGATGTCGAGCTTCATGAGCTCGTCTTGGTTGATGTTGGGGTTGCCGGTGTAGCGTTGGATCGTGAGATCGAGGAGCTGGGCGTCTTGGGCCGTGGTGTCGGGCATGAGCTCGACGGCGGACGAGTAGGCCATGAGCAGAATGTCGGAGGCAGGGACGTTGCGCTCGAGCATGTTGAGGCAGCAAGAAATGGCGTCTTCGTCGAGGTGGGGCGGTACCTCGAACGGGATCATGAAGCTGGGAAGGTCCATGTAGCTGCGGTCGAAGGCGTCGACAACCTCACGGCGGGCCCACACGGCCTCGGCAATGCCCTGCTGGCGTGCCGCGTCCAAGAGCCCCTTGAGGTCGGCCGCTGCCTTGACGTGCTCGGGGTGGCAGATTCCGCGTTGGATGCGCTCGACTCCGCGGGACACCTGCTTGCTCCAGCGCATGAGAATTCCTTGACGAAGCTGGTTTTCGATGGCTGCGACTCGGTTGACCTCGGACGCGGTCTTGCGGCTCTGCTTTTCGCCGATGGGCTCGCCGGGCAAAAAGGTTCCGATCTGAATCTCGGCTAGGCCGCTGATGAACTGGTCAAGCCTGAGGAAGTCGTCGACGTCGGCAGGGAGCTGGGTCGGAATGACCTCGTAGCCTTCGGAAACGTAGGCCACTGGGTGCATGACCGTCAACGGAGGGACCCCGGGCTTGGCATTGGGCCCCTTCTTCAGGAGCAGCAGGCCCTTGAGGTAGACATTGTCCACAACCAAGTTGCGTGCCTTGTCCACGGCCACGTGGGTGTTGTAGAGGTCTCGGCCGGCTCCGCGTGAAGACATCAGCGACCCGCTTCCGACTTCCACGGCAAACAGGTTGAGGCACTCGTGCATGCCGTTGAACCGGTCAAGCTGTGTGCAAATCTCGTCGCCGCTCTTGTCGTCGAACAAGAATCGGGAAACCTTTCCGTGCGGCTCGCGCACAAAAATCTCGCCGAGCTCGACATACTTGGCATCGTTCTCGTAGCTGGCTCCATAGGATCCCTCGCGGATCCAGTCTTCGTAACGCCTAGCGTCGTCGTCGGCGTCGAGGGTGCGTCCTGCTGGGATGGCGTTGTTGATCGCCTTGACCAGATTGTTGATGTGCCAGCCCGCGGCAGCAGACAGCCTAGGGTTCTCGAGCACGGGTAGAAGGTCGGCGATCTGGTACCGGCGCTTGCGTCCCCAAATCTGGGTCTGTGAGGTCTCTTGCGGGGTCTCGATTGAAAAGAAGGTGTAGTCTTGACGCAGGAACTCGGGCTTCCAGTCACGAAGGTCGTCCCAGACCCAGCCGCAATAGCCGAAGGTCGTGTTTTCGTGGGTGGTCTGGGCGATCAGGTCGTCCCACCCGCGCCAAGCACGCACGGTCTTGGTGATCTCTTCGCGGAACACCTTGGTCTTGTGCTCGGCGTCGACCGACTCGATCGGGTATTCGCTGTAGGAGAGGTAGGTCGCCTGCTCCACAACCGCCCTGAAAGGGGGTTGAATCCGGCTGACCATCGTGGACAAAAATCCTGTGGGGCGGTTGGAGCGCCAGTCCTGACCCATGCTCTCGAGGTGCTTGGGCTTGTACGGGGTCTCGTTGTTGAGCTTCTTCTGGATGAGCTGATTCTTTTTGTTGCGCTCGACGTTCTGTTGCTTGAGTCGGCGATAGGCGCTCCACGCACCGGCCGCATCCTTGAAGGTGCGGCGTACCTGCAGGGTGTCCTTGTTGACCGTGTCTAGGGTCGAGTTGTCGGGGCTGACGATCTCAAGCTCCAGAGTCTGGGGACGGTCGTGCGGATCCTTGATCTTGGGAGCACGGTGGGCGTATGCGTCGCTGATGCTCGGGTCCAAAGGTTTGAGTACGTCGGCCATAAGGTTATTTGTTCATCCAGCAGAAGTCGGGAAGGTCGGAAGAGGCTGCAAGGTCTTCGGTTTGCATGAACACCGCGGATCGGTTGTCGTGCCTGAGGACCAAGCATCCCCCAAGAATTTTTGTGGAAGCTGTTTCTCTAGCTTGTCTTACGCTGGCTGACAAGCGATCTGTTGCCGTGACACAGGCCCCGCACCCTCCCCTCCAGTTGACGTTGTTGGGGCATCGGCTGCAAATCTGGGCCCGGGCCTCGGCAAGCTCGTCGCCGACCAAGGGGTGCTCGCTCTGGGAAGACAGGATGTTCTTTGCCCAGACCTGAATGTCTCCGAGCAGCTCCCCGATGTTCTTGGGGGTCACCACGGGCTTGACGACGACGTTGTCCACGTTGTGACACCTTTCGGGCCACTGGCCGCACAGATAGGCGTCGACGTCTTCTCGAGTGGTGTGGTGGGGTATGCTGTTCTCGGCACGGAAGTGCAAAACCCGGTTGTACAGGCCCTCTAGGGTATCTGCTTCGAGTCGCACGTCGCCTTGGGAGTAGTGGAATCCTCCGGGCGGCACCATGCCTTGGATCGGCTTCATGTAAAGGGGGGAATAGACCACTTGGAAGGACATCGCAAGTAAAAAATTAAGAAACCCTGTTTGATTTTCGGAGGTTCAGGGTTGCTGGTAAAACTTGAAGATTGCTCGGAGCGTGACGTCCGCCTCTCGACAATGGAACGATGTGATCAACGTGGTGCTTTACCCCCGTGCAGGAAGAAACCCTTTCCGAGATTTCATAGAAAACCTGAGTTAGCCCCACGTCCTCCTTATTTAACCCCGCGCACGATAATTTGCTGCGCCTCTTAGCATTGTATAAAAATACTTTCCCGAGGTTGGCTCTCTTCCACGAGGAGTAGGAGCTTTTATATTTTTCGGAATTGTTCTTGGCCCAGACTAAAAAATTTTTTCTTTTGGCGGCTCTGAACTCTTCACTTTTATGATATTTTTCCCTAGCCGTTTTACGAATTTTATCAGCGTTTCGTTGAAAACGGATGGACGAAAATTTTCTAGCCCGAGCCAGAACCTTTTCCCATGCGGATGGAGAGCACCAATTTTCTTGGAGCCGTCCTCCAGAAAGCTTTTTGTACCGGTAAAATCTAAACCCATCCGACCGGAGATCCCCGTACTTAAACTGCGGCATAGGCATTCCTGTGTTGTAGGACGTTGCAAGAAAAATCGTCCCTACGAATTTGTCAACGATTTAACCTCGCTGGGGGCGCATTTCGATCGGGTGTTGGACGGTAAGTCCTCCCGGGTTCGTGGGCTGGGGCAACGAGGGTTGGGGAATGGGGGTGGGGTTTGTGTGGAAAGTGCCCAGCCCCGACAGGCCGCCGAGCGAAGGTCCTTTGAACTGAATCGGGTTGGCCACGGCTATGGGGTTGATCGGGGTCGGGACGGTATGGGTCGGAGCTCCGGGATAAAGAAAACCCGCGCCCTGAGGCGGTTGCGTCGGCGATAAACTTTGTTGGTATCCTCCCATGAAACGAAGCCTAATCAGATTTTATTTTGTCTTGCAACAAAAAAACTACCCCGCATGGACTCGAACCATGACGAACAGAGTCAAAGTCTGTTGTGCTACCATTACACTACAGGGTATCAAAACGGTTTGCTCTTGCGGCCTCGCCAGTTACGGCCAAGGACCGGATCCTCCGACAAAAGGTGGGCCACGCTCAGGCCCTCGAGGAATTTCCTCTTGGAGGGGTGAAAACTTTTGGAGAACATCAGGTCCGTGTCCGCGGCCGTGGGTCCCGAAGGGTAGGTGCGGAGGTTCTTGCAGTGGTAGAGCTGGAAAAACCCAAGCGCAAACGGGAAAAACCTTTCCTCCAAGGTGAGCGGGTCGGTGGTGGAGGCGCCAAAGGTTGGCCTAATCCTCTCGAGATTGTCGGGACCCACCACGTTGAACCTGTCTATGCCGTACAAGACCTCGGTATCGAGCTTTGGGAGGCTGATCCTCAGGTCTGAGGGAAACAAAATGTCCGAGTCAAAAAGCAGATACCAGTCGTCGTTGCCTCTTGGCAGCGTGGCCAATCCTTCGTTGACTCCCCCTCCTTTGTCGAATGAGGCCCCGTGGAGCCACCAAGCCTCGGTCTGGATCGGCTCGACCCCGTTGTCTCGACAGACCTGAATGGTCTCGGTGTCGGTGGTCGAGGTCATGACGGTCACCGTGTCCAAAAAATTGATGGCCGAGGGCAGCGTCTCCCTCAGAAAATCACCGTACCCAACCGAGACAGTGAGGCCGTGGATCTTCACCTCAAAACGGCTTGCTCTTGCGGCCGTGCCAGTTGACACCTTGTCCGTTTCGCTCGCTCTCGAGGTGAAACACCGTGGCCGTGGGAAGTAGCTGGCGCTTTTCCCGGGGCCACTGGAGCGAGAACAGGACGTCGCTCCTTTCGGCGTTCATCTGGTTGTTGGGGTACCTCAGGTCGTGGGTGCGTAGCCAGTGGGAATTGAAGAGCTGGAAGAAGCCGATGGGGCAGTAGCCGAACTCCTTGTGGATCAGACGGGCTCCTCGCTCCGAGGACTGGGGAACCACCGACAAGAACTTGTGCTTGTACTGGTGACGAAAATCGTTGCCTGCAACAAGGCGATCAAAGGCATCGCGACCAACAATGTTGATCCGATCGGCGCCGTAGATGGTATGCGGCTGAACGGGGTATGCCCAAACAAGATTGCGGAAATCATTCGGCAACAGAACGTCTGAGTCAAGGTGGAGAATCCAGTCATTGTACTTCAGATGGGCCAAAGCAAGATTGATGCCATTTGCCTTGTTGAAGGCCGCGCCGTCCTCGTAGAAGCTGTCGGTCTTGATGCACTCGACGTTGTTGAACCGGCACACGTTCTGGGTCTCTTTGTCGTCGAACGAGGTGACCACAACGACGTGGTCGAAGAACTGCTTGTTGTGTGGCAGTGTGACCTCGAGGAAGTCCGCATAGTCAACACAGACCATGACGGCCTCTAGGTAGCGAGAGCCGTTGCGCTTTGAGTGGCGTGGATTGAAATCGATGCTCATGCGACGCGGTGTGTAACAGGGTCAGTCGGTGAAGTCAACAAACTCCATCCTTTCAATCCCTCGCATGGGCCGCTCCCGCGGTGTGCGCTCCGGTTTAGGTGTGGTCATGGTCGGTACGGACCCCGATCGCTGGCGGAACAGGAACACGAGAAGGCTGAGCGAGTCGAGTGCGTCGGGAGACTTTTGTCGGGTGCGCTTGCAGTACTCGGCCTTGCTTTCGACTCGAACCAGACCCCGACCCTTCTGCTTGTAGCGCCGTGCCGTGGCCTGCTTGACGAGCTCCTCGTGGCGGAAGCCGGGGCTGATCTTGAGGTAGCCGAACTCGAGCAGCTTGCCCAGCCCGAAGATGAGCTCGGTGACCACGCCGTTGTACATCTCGTTGGCCTTCTTGGTCTCGTCGCCGAGAACGTGGGTGTCGGTGGCCATCTCGGAGTAGTTGACCCCCATCACCTCGGACCCGAAAAGGTTCTTGAGGTTGTCGTGGACGCCGCTGCCGTTGCCCGTCCGGTCGACGCATACCCAGCCGGGACCGATCTTCATTTGGCTGCAGAAGCGCATGATGGCCTGAGTCTGCTTGACCGTGTCACCCTTGGGGAATGGCATCTGGCTGTCGACCTGCAGGACCACTCGGGGCTTGTCGAAGAGCTCGAACCGTCCGCTCAGCGGGGTCCATCCGTCGCTCAGTCCGAAACGGCCGTAGGTGCAAACGAGCTGGTCGTTTCCCTCGAGCGCAAGATCGAAGCTGGCGAGCGGCACCACGTTGCCGATGAACCGGACGATGCCGACCGCGTTGTCCATCATGGCCGGAGTGATGATCGCCATGCTGACGCCCTCCTGCGGGAACCAGCCGCGGGCCATCGTGTAGTACTCGCCGGTGCGGCCTCGGCTCTCGTAGCTCATGAAGCCCTCGTAGGTCTGGAGGCCGGGGTAGACGACCTTCTTCTGTAGCACGTTCTCGCTGCGTGCCGCGTCGAGCCTGAGCACGTACCAGCCGTCGCGGCTGGTCCACGAGAAGTCCTCTTCGCAGTCGATCGATCCCCAGCCTCGCTTGGGCTCGCACAGCCGGCCGAAGTGGCTGGTGCGGTCTTTGGGGTTGGATGCTGCAAAGACCTTGATGTGGCCGGCGTTTTCCCGGGTCATGGTGGAAAGCAAATTGTAGCAACCTTCCCACACACCCGCGGGGATCTCTTCGGCCTCGTCGAGGATGACGAAGTTGCGGGTCAGCTTGCCGAACCGTGGGTGTGCCTTGCCGGCACGGGGTGACGGGTGGAATCCGCGGAGCACGCCGAAGCCGCTCTCGCCCTTGGGGATCGCCACAAGGTGGATGCCCTGCTTGCTGTCGTTGTTGGCCTGAATGCTTTTGACGAGGTCCTCGCTGTCGGGCATGGGAGGCTTGACCAGTGCGGTGCGGTGGAAGTTCTTGATCGTCGCGAAGATGTTCCTCTCTGCGTGCTCGGCGGTCAGGGAGATGACCTTGATCGAGGTGTTGCACGGATCCTGCAGCCATGCCAGATAGAAAAACGCCGCCGCGCCGAAGGTCTTGCCCATTGCTCCGGCGCCCTGAACCAAAACCTTGTCCTCTCGGAATAGCAGGTTCCACACTTCACGGGAGCTTTGGGGGCGCCAGTTGTAAATATCTCCTCCCCACAAGATCGTTGCAGCGGCCTCGAACTGGTCGCCCTGCAGCAGGTGGTCCACGTACCCCCAGACGATGCCGCTGGCGATTTCTGGGGTCAGCTCGATCGATTGCGGCGGGTTCTGGGTAAGGTTGGTGAGAACCCAGTGGGCGGCATACAGAATACCCTTGTCCTCGTCCCGGTCGGCTTCGGCCCGGATCTTTTCAGCGATGCCGACTTGTTTCGCTACCTCAGGGCTTAAAGTTCCTTGCATCCTTTTCGGAGGTTGAGGGTTGCCGGCAGAACCTGAAGGTTGGAAGGCACGTGCAGGCCCCCGCGGGCCAGCGGCACAATGTGGTCAACGTGGTGGGGCACTCCAAGACAACGGGACACCCGGTTGGCTGCCGCGTAGACAACTTCAACACGCTTTCGGTCTTGGTCCGACAAAGGCACGGAGGCTCGTTTGGTTCGGGCCCGGCGGGCTGCCCTGTTGGCCTTCACCTTCCCGGGATTTGCTTCCATCCATGCGCGGTTGGCGGCTAGGTACTGGGCGTGGTGGCGCTGCCGCAGCTCTCGCTTCTTAGCAGCAACCTTTTCGGGATGAGCTTTCCGGTACCGGCGCTTTTGATCCCGGGTCTGTTCCCTGTTCCGTTGTCTCCAAGCACGGGCTCGGTCTCGCTGCCACTGGACCCGGGCCGCTCGCCACTCGGCTACCTTGCGGAGCCAGTTATCATAAGCCTCTGGGGACCCCCACACCTCTTTCTTGGTGCCGTCGGCACGTTTCACGTACCCTCGGAAACGCCACCCGTCTTCCCGGGTTTCCCCGATCTTGCGCTTGATAACTACAGATAACATACAGAAGGAATAGAATTTAACGTAGTGCCTACTCTGTAAGCATCCAAAAATTTAAAAAGGTCTTACACATAGCAAGCGTTCTACTCTGTCGGTGGGACGTTTTCCCATTTCTCGAAGTCTTCGCCGGAGGCGTCGGTTTCGGACTGTTGGGAGTCGACTGGCAACTGTTGGGAGTCTCCCGCGTCAAGCGCCTTTTGCGGCACAGGCACAACCTCGGCGTCGATCACGTCGCGATGGGGAACGTTGAACAGGAGCTTCAGGTCGGAGGCCGAGTTGATCTGCAGTTTCTCGGGTGCAAACTCGCCGGCGATCTTGGCGTCGGTGACAATCGCCTTGAGCCGGTCAAACACCTCGCCGGTGTCCTTGTTGATGGTGCTGGTCGGGATCATGCCCTCGGCCATTTGTCGTAGCAGCTCCCGTTTCCGGCTCAGGTCCATGACGGCTCGCAACGCAACCTCTTCCCGGAACTCCTGCACACGAGCTTGGATCTCGGGTTTGTGGTACAGGCCGTAGCCAGACTGGGGCGCCGTGTTGGAGTTTGGGTAGAGCAGCTTGTAGGCCTCGGTGTAGGTCTTGCCGCCGGCCACGAGATGGCAGAATTTTTCGTGTCGAACGTTGGAAAGCGCGGGCATGAATGGGCGGTTGGTTTTAAGTGTCGGTTGATGGATGTGAGACAAATAGGCGCAACAGAGAGACGTTGTCAATCGCAAATCTGTTATTTCACATTTGTAAATAGTTAAGATGTGTTAACCAATTTCTCCTTATGACACACGAACCCCTTGCAACCAACCCCCAAACCAGCTACCTTGTCAACCGTCGCCCCTGTCTCCGCAGTGCTTGGCGGTGTTCTCTGCAAAGCCCTCGGCCAGCATCCTGATGCGCTGGTCGGGGGTTTTGTGTTTTACCCATTGACCACAAACCCAGCGAGTGTTCAACAGGCGAGACGTTACCACTCAGGAGGCGTAACAGCCAATTACCACCCCAGCGTGGTAACCGATCGCCAACATCCCGGGAAAGTTCACGATCCATTACAAAACCTTGCCCTTTGTGCAAAGATGTGTAGTCTTTGTAACGCCTGACTACGCTGCGGCCAATGGACGCAGACCGAGGGCTTTGGATTCCTCCCGGGGATCTTCGGTGAACCGGTGCGCTGATCGAAAGGTTGGCCGTTAAAGTCGGGGGAGGCAGTGAGGGGTCTTGCGTACGCGGGCAAACCACCGTTGTGTTAGGCAAATGCCGAAGAGATAGCGACCTGACCCTCCCCCGACCACTGTAGCCTTCACACGACACAATCTCGGAATCGGGAGTGCGAAGACGACACCGATGTTCACGCAAACGTGAACGCCGTACATATCGTGAACGATAAACTGGGCGGGGGTATCGTTCGCCGATTGTTTACCGTTGCTCCCCCAAATGAAGCGTGAGTTGATTACCAGACGCTCAGATAATCACCCATGAGGGGAATCTGGCCCCAAAACCCAAACAACCGTCCCAAAACCCCGACTTTACGCAAGTATTTGAGGGTCCTTTTCACTTTTTTCTATTTGTCATCTCCAAATACACTATAAAGTATAAAATTACAAATTGAAATGATGATTTAGAGAGTTTCTTGTTATAGGTACTAAAAATAGGTTTCAAAACGTATGTGCACGCCCAGAACGCGGAAAACGCCAAAGTTGAGACTTTTTTCCCAAAACCACGTGTTCAATTCGTCACTTTACACTTTTCTCTGTATTTACAATTGACAAATAGAAAAAAGTACGTAAACCCCTATTCGTTTCAATTCGTCATCAACACAACCAACAACCCAAACAGCCACCACATGAACCCACCCATCGCCCTCACCGAGGTATGGCTCCCGAGCCTGCCCTCTGCCATCAAACCCACGCTGATCGTCCGTTCCCGGGACGCACTCATTGCCAAAATACCCACAGCCCCCAACCTCTCGCCCGCTGCCCTCCGACAGCTAACCGGTGCCCTTGAAACCTTCCACCCGGCATCCGCCGGCTGCCGAGAGCTCACCCACCGCGAGATCTATCACAACCCAACCAACCGGTGCACCCTTCTAGTCTTCTGGATACCCGAGGATGCCCCTTTGGTGCCCCACTACGCAGCCAGTACCAAGGGCCTTCGTATCAAGGTCCGGACGCTCAAACCCACCGACACCCCACAAATTTCTGCCAACTACCAGCAGGTGGCAGCAGCCACGACCCACGAAACGCCTCCGGCGAAGGGGCACAAGAAACGGCACGGCGACCGGCTGCGCCTCAGGAGGGCAAGGAACGACATTGCCCACGTCTTCCCGGGTCTGATCAAGATCGTGTGGGACCGCCACACCGGATCCGTCAAGAGCTCGTTTGCGGCCACCAAGCTCGCCGCCGTGATCAAGCACCGCGTCCTCTACGCCTCGGCCCTGAGCAAGCACGGCATCGAGACCCTTGACCCGGACACCAACTTCCAGCTCGGCACGTGGCGTGTCAGCGTCGGGGTGCCCAAGGGACACCGCAAGAAGTTGTATCACGTGCTCACACTTTGGACCGCACCTCAGGACGTCGAACCCCGGAGCATCCGGGTTGACTTCACCCCGACGTGGGAGAAAAAGATCTTGCACAAGACCGATTCCGAGATAGACAGAGAAATAGGTGAGTTCCTCACCAACCGCAAGGCCCTGATCAAGAGCCTCGGGATAAAAACAACCAAACGCCAATAAAAACACACCTATGAAAACACCGCCAACCCACACCCGGGAAGTAACCCCGTTCAACATCCCCGAGAAGTACAAAATCAGCAACGATCTGGGTATCAACCTAGCCTCGTATATCGAAAACCTGATCCGCGACAGCAAGGGCATCGAAGATACCGTGGTCCGGTTCCACAACATCAGGACCCTGCAAGACGGTGAAGCCGTGCAGCGCCAGTCGTTCAACGTACGCCAGTATGCGTCCCCAAGGACCAACAACAGCACGTTCACGGTCCGCAGGATCCGAGAGAACTCGCCGCAGGTCAACATCACCATCACCGAGGAGTCTACCCTGAACGAAGTCTGCGAGGCCTTCCAAGGATTCCTGCTCGCTCTGGGATTCAGCTTCCCCGAAGGCGCAAGCCTCGGATTCGAGTACGACGACGAGCCCTCGGGCGAAGAGTTTCCTTAACCCCAGACACAACCCACAACACATGAAAATACCCAACTACATCAAGTCACTGAAGTTCCTGTTCCGCCCAAATTACTGGATCATGGTCGATCGGTATTGCCGCGAATGGGACTCGAAGCTCAACCTGCTCCTCAAGCACTACCGGTTCACCAATTACAATGGCTACACCGCGGACATCGGGGGCTACACGGTCTGGGTAAAGAATCATCCCTACGGATCGTTCACGCCATACGCTCAAGGCTTGCCCGAGGTCCGGCCTTCGCGCCTGACCATCGAG
>Ga0007859_1000256_pt1 | contig 15131 bp, 17 predicted proteins | sample CryBogCBH27Jul07_FD_71222 | JGI IMG/M metagenome (GOLD analysis project Ga0007859, IMG submission 71222) | Freshwater microbial communities from Crystal Bog, Wisconsin, USA - CBH27Jul07 | ecosystem: Environmental > Aquatic > Freshwater > Lake | place: Crystal Bog, Wisconsin, USA | collected...
GTTGGGTTGGATGGTTTGGTAATCCAACTATCACAAAACCAAATCCAATCTATTTTGTCCAAGATTCGGCTCTCAAATTCAAAATTCAAAAATATGTTCCACCAACCTTTGACCCTCTTGTTCCCATCATCTCAGAGACACATCCTTGGGGTGATTGCGGTTATCCTGGTGGCTACCTCGGCATGGGTCTCAACGGCCCTTACGATGATAGAGCAATTTATTACATTGGCGCTTGTGTTGGAAATTACATAGACCAAGAGACAGCAGACAAGATCACCGACCTTGTTTATAAACCAAGTATTAATTCACAAAAGTTAAAGATGAAATTTATTACACAAAACGGTACAGAATGGAATGGTGGTACATTATACGGATTCGGTTCCGCATTTGGTCAGCTTTACGCCTGGAATTACCTATTCAAACGAATGGATGGAACTGGCAACGGTCCTGGTGGTGGTACAGTTCCTCCCTTCTACCAGACAACACCTGCCGATACGGCTTGGTGGAATGCATTAATGGCACAGGGAGCTCCATACAATGTCACTTTTGAATTAAGTGTTGATGCTGCTGCTCAAAATATAATTGAAACTCGTGAATTATGGATTAATCCTATTAACAGCACATGTGAAATCTTGGCCATCCTCACCGGTCCAACATACACAACCAGTCATACAGAAATGGCGTTATTCAAAGGTAGTTTGATGATTGCGCTTGACTCAAATGAAATAGGATATACCTTCTTTACCGCCGGTACAATTCCTATCGGTCAGTGGTCGCATATTGTCCATGTATACAAAAACGACGGAACCAATGAAATTTACATTAATGGAGCCGGTCCAGTCGTCAAGAATGGTCTAACCCGTAAAAATTACAACGGATATTTCGGCTACTCACTCGGTGGTGGTTCTGCTACCAATCCACTCTCTCAAGCCCGTTCTGCTGCCATGCCATTCCAAGGTGAAATCGGTGCCTTCCGTACCTACCAGCGTGCCTTTAACTTGGTAGACGTACAGAACAATCTCAATGCCGAAATCAATAACTACGTCAATCAAGTAGAACAGGCAACGAAGAATGACCCTAATGCGTTAGCGATGGCAGCCGGTCAGTTCTATATACCTGCTCGTGGTCCCGCCATAAATTACCAGGCCTCCCCAACCAAGTAAGGTGGTCTGCTTTTAGTCTATATATGCCTGGATTCCAGACAATTATAGAAAAATATGAAGTTGGCAGGCGCCCCAAGTCGGCGTCGTAAATTGTGCTATTTCTAAGTGCGTAGCCGCACGTCGTGGTGGCCTGAATCCCTTAATATTCTCCGCTTTTACGGCGTATAAAAAGTTCGCTGCGACTTCAAACATATTATCGTAATCGGGCTCGGCCGCCGTTTTATACATAAGTGTTCGCTGCTGTTTTTCGGTCACATATTTATCTAGAGCGAGTGAATAAACCGCTAAATCCATAGATTTAGGAATCGGTCCATCAGCGTCCAACTGATATGGTGCTGTACCGGTGTGAAAAATCTCTGTTATATCCTGCTCGCGCTTTGCGAGTAATTCACTCAATTTAGAACCTAATTCGGTATTACCACTCGATGGCTTTACATATCCTGATCCCTTCGCTTTTAATCGTATGGCGCACGACATTGGCTTAGTTTTCTCTATTTAACACTTGTAAAAAATGAAGCCTAAAGTTTTCCGCAGATACATACTCAATGGCCGAACGAAAATTAATTTGTATAGACATTGCCTGCGGGCGAACTCTTTACAGCCGCACAGTTTATACCGAATATTTGCCGACTACCGAAGAGCTCAATTTCTACTACCGAGACCTCTGCGGACTTAGCGATTCTATAGTCAGCACTACAGTAATAGACGTCCCGCCCGATTTTAATCAAGCGTTGGTCGCATTTAGCGAACAGATTCCTACTCGCTTCCCTGCTTACGATATAACGGCGACGCTGGATGAAGCGGATAAAATTGCGAAATACCACGATTATATCCAGAATTTGAGTGAAATGGAGAAGTCGCGAGCCAAACTCCAGGTCCATATCCAAACGCCTGCGACTGTTTTGGGACCTACACCTGTTGCTACGGCTGCTGCTACGCCAACCAGGCCTGTCCTCAAACGGCACGGCTGGGTGCGGGAAATCCTGGCCTCTCTTGAAAGTGAAGAGGAGATGAGTGAAGAGTTGGTGGTCGTTGAAAATGATGACCTCGTCCCTCACGCTTGGATTTTGACGCCCTCGGTAACTAGTGTTCGTGTTGAACGGGGCAGTCGTATATTGCTTGATGTTGCGAAAGGAAAGCAATGGGAACGCTTGCTCGGCAGCAGTCTTTTCCCAGATTTTCTGGTGAGCCGTCGTATCTCTACGCAAACCTGGCTTTTCCAACACGAAACGGCAGATGCTCTACTTCGTGCGACGCTCGCCTTCTACCTCGCCTCCCAAAATGCCACCGTTATCGGCGGACTCAGCGACTGGATTCCTATTGCCGAAAAAGAGTTCGCCTTGCTGATGAATACGTTTAAGAAAATCAAGGTGAACGAACGGGTTTATACAAATCAGGCAGACCCTAAGCACGTTTACAATATCATAAACTCTATTGAACTCCGTTGTCTCGCCTCTAAGAGCACCAACCCAGAAATATCACCGCTTTCCATACATGTCTTTCGTAAATATTTCAACTATGTTGCGCAGGCACTCAGTATACCGCCTGAAAAATACCAAAACAACGAAGGGATTAACCAAATCCTACGTCGTTGGGAACGAAGCGAACTCGGCTTCCGTGCCGATGTTGACCCCATAATTCCTGAATGGTCTAAAATGTGGAATTTGATTATGAACGGAAATCCAACGGTTGAACGAGTTTCGCTATTTCTGGCAACTCTTGATGCGTGGAATCCCATAGAAGGAATTCGTTTATCACAGGAACAGTGTGTCAGCATAGCAAATCAATGGATAAAGGTATTTATTGTGAATGAAACAGTTCCTGGTGATGATAAGAAATATGAGATTGCCCTTGTATTATATGATGAAACACGTCGTTGGTGCCTACAGTATTTACCCGTTGCTTTATTTGAAAAGATTCTACGAGTTGATAGAATGATTCGTGATATTTATGTTACTTCTGGTTTTAAACTAGGAAAACCGCATAAATTACAAACGATAGTAGGCTTGAAACTTCGTAATCCATCCAAAAGGACGGTGTACGAAGGACGAGTTGTTGAGAAAGGCCCAGATATACCTGAGCCAAAAATGTGGCCGGATCATCCGTATAAACCGAAAAAAGCGGCAACACCCACCTCTATGGGAAAATACGTAGGTCGTCCGCCTAAAAACGGCTCTATGGCTGATAGTTTACGTAAGGGAATTATTACCCTTATGAATCCTGACGCTGCCGCTGCTGGTGCTGGTACTGCCGCTGCCGCTGCCGACGGCGCCAGTAGTTCATCATCTGTCTCAAGTGCCGAAGAGTTGGGTGAACCTCCAGAAGGTGAAAATGAACTTATTATGAATCTAGGCTCAGTTTAATTCTTTAAAGTATTTGCCTGCTGCTGTGTATAATTTGAATCTTGTACGCTATTTATCTGTTTGTTGTAATTTATGTATGTGGTATTTGTATCATTCATCTTTTTGTACGATGCTACCATATTTTGATATGTATTACCGACCAGTTTTGAAAATTCGTTCAATTTATCCTGGGCTGCTGACAATATAGAATAATAACCTTGTTGCGCATCAGTTAGACCTGCTGAAGGGTACGGAACTGGAAAACTATACGCTGTATTTACATACTGTTGATTTTGAAACGATTCTAATTGCGGACCGTAAATTGTTGTACAATGAAGATTTGCTTTGTCATTATCCTTATTTTGGTCCTCTTCACTTTCGTCTTTGAATCCATTTATATTTTTTGTGTAATCCGCCTTACATTTCTCTAACTCGGCATTTATTAGCACATTGTGAATATACATATTCAAAAAATGTGCGGTTCCTTCAATATTATTACAGTCGGTGAGCCACGATTTGAAGGTTGGGCTTTCCATTGTCGCCGAAAAAACCTTGATTTTGCCCTGGAGATTTTGGGCTAAATTATCTAGTGTAGCAGGTGCTATCTGTGTTGCGTCCTGGAATCCTTCATCGGTTGGCGGCGCAGAGACCTGACTACAATCTATCATACCCTTTTCGTTATGACGATATAAGTAGAGATTTATGTTATTTAACCATGAGTTTTCGGCATTTTTAGCACGAGTTTTTTGTAATTCTCGCTGTTGGTTTTGTGGCAACTGATACTCGGCCTGATCGGCCACCTCTGCCGCCTTACTCTTGATATACTTATCATGAACTCCTTTGTAGATAGAACAGGTCTGGGCTTTCATATTTTGAGTATTATTCATTGAATCGTCCAACTGCTGTAAATACATGTCAAACTTTGTATTCATCTCAATTAATGATTGATTGATATGATTATTGACTGCGTTCGCATCTTGAAAATGTTCGTACGCATTTTTTGGTCCAGTACAGCAAGAGATATGCTTTGTTAAACCGATTAAAAAAGAGACGGATATGGCTATAATTAATAGATATATGATATACATTATAATATCAACCCAAATGCTACGCTGTGCGGTAGGCATCCCTAACTATTAAGGATATAATCAAATAGAGTGGAAAGATTAGAGAATGTACTCTATATACAAACGAGGCGGGTATCCCGCACCTCCAGTACTTCCTGTAGGTAATAAATACTGTCCGCCTATTCCGGGTATCGTACCACTTACAATAGATATACAGCCAAAATATTCAACAATTACGGCTACATATTCAACATTTCTATCAACAATTACGTATCCATCAACATTTATATCAACAATAAACTATCCATCATCATTTGTTTCATCTCTAACCTATTTTAACGGTTATGTATCAACACCTATCAATTATGTAGCGTTAGGAAATTCGTATAAATCGCTGAGTGAATCGGGGCGCATGGTGGAACAGCAATGTACTACAATGTATATAAGTAACGCACCTGTTCCTGTACAAAGAGGAAGTAGTAATAATATTCCCTACGTGAATAACATCCCTACTCCTGCCTCCGCAACAACATTAAGTATTCAAAATGCTGTATTATTTGCTGGATATAATCCGTATAACCCGGCTACAAGATTTACGCAATATCGTTTCGCAGATACAGTTTTGCCCCCTAATCCATCTTTTAACACAGTCACCACAATTTCATATATTTCTTCAACAAATACTTTTATCTCAACGACAACATGCCAGGCTCCTATAACAGTCCCCAATCCAGGCGTCATAACACCTTGTCTACAACCTTTGGTATTTCGGGGCTCCGTAGAAAATGTTGGGCCCATCTAGAAGAAACATGCCTACCACGGACTTTTCTGCCAGTCTTACTACTGCTCGTCGTAGACAGCTCACCCTCTATTCATGGCGTCTCAATGACCAATACCCACAGAATCCAGTTACTAAAATATCGGAACAGGCTCCATCCCACGGTAATCGTCTCACTGGACCATCCTCCGAAGTTCCTTTAGCCGCGCGTTTGGGTGCCATTCTTGCCGGTCAGCCTAACAACAACGTCTTTCCTGGTGTCGCTGCCTCCTGCCCAACTACTGCGTGCGCCTCTTCTCCAGTTACATTACAGGGCTTTGTACGTAACTCTCCGGCCAATGCGCGTTCTCTCGGTGGCTCCGATAACTCCTAAACTACCTAATTTATTGATAACGTGTAACTTTGTTACAACATATCAAAAACGGCTCATAAGTCCATTGCTGTTATTATATACCGGCTCCAATGAGGATCGGCACATGTAAAAAAGGGTGAGGGCAGTAGCACCTTGTATGAGTGCAGCCAAAAAGGAGGCAACGAGTACCGGCGTTGATATCTTCTTGTAGAGAGTCAATGTGGCCAAGGCCGTTAATACACTGATTACGGCGCCCGCAGCGAAAAAATAGCACCAGTTGTATGCCCAGTTAGGTCTAGATTCCATTTCTATTTATTGTTGTTTTTTTATTTTTTGTTTTGTTTTGTTTTGTTTTGTGTTTATGCGCGAGCAGCGGTCTTCTTTACTACCTTCTTGGCAGAGGGAGCTGGTGCGGGAGCAGGAGCGGGAACGGGTTCAACCACTTCTTCTTCATCTTCTTCGTCGGCTTCAGCTTCATCTTCACCGTCATCAGCAACGAAGGCAGCAGTAGAAGGAGCAGGAGCACTATCTTCATTGTCGTCATCTACGAACGCAGGGGCATTTGTAGAAGTTTCAGCGGCCTGGTCAACACGGGCTTGGACAAGCTTCCAGCTGATACCGAACTTTCCACCAGCGACCCAGATGCTAGTGGCATCAAGGATACAGGTCACTTCAGCACCGCGACGGAGAACTTCCATTGGTGTGACGCCTTCAATCTTGCGATTTTGGTCGTCGTAGAGCATTGCGTCAAAGGCATCTGAGTTCTTGTAGTTCTTCTTGATGGCGACCGATTGGATAGGAGAGCGATCCTTGCCTTCCTTGTCCTTGCCGATACGAATGCTCTTGGTGTAGAGGGCAGAGACGGTTTCACGGCTGACACCACGGAGACCAAGCCAGTTGGCAGAGTTCTTTACACCTTGGTCAATGACGTAGTCGTCAATCTTCCGGAGCATATCATAATATGCTGCGACCTTTGGGTTGGTGTCGCGAGTACGGAAGTCAAGATTGAGCTTGTACTTGCCATTGCCTTGGAAGTCACCAGAGTCAAATGGAATAACCATACGAGGTGCTTGGACGCGGAGCTTGCCATTACCGTAGTTGAGGTAGACGATGGCAGCAGGTGAGTTATCAAGTTGCTTCTTGGTAGCATCAACCTTGAGATTGGAAAGGGAGAAGTTGTTAACAGTTACGACGGACATTTGCTTTGCGATTTGTTCTTACTTTGAGTTAGTGAGTAATAACAAGAGGGGAATGCTCATCGGCAAAGGAGCAAAAATCGGCGTCAATTTTCTTGCCGCCAGGGGGGAAAAAGTTTTACTGTGTATTTTGAGGTGGTGGCAGAAGAAGTAGAGGAGGCTGAGGTGGCACTAAATTGAATATTTCGTTCAACCATCCACCCATTCCAAAAAACTGCGGTGGTGCGTGTATAGGCTCTGGACCTAACTCCTCTGGTGTTAGCACACTCTCGTATAACCAAGGATACGCTTCGCGGGCTGAATTACTAACAAGAGTCAAAGTACTAATAATATACATAGCACCTATAATTCTATCATTTCTATCCTCTGCCGACGTAATCATAGTTCTAATAACTCCCATATTTACCTTTTGTAATCTTTCTAGTGGAAAGGTACCGACCATAAACGGCGAATATTTGAAAAGTGTATTTGTATAGTTGGGTACTATTTGTCTTTTTTGAGTGGCTGTCAAATTCGCACGGTATGTCCATATCGCATAAAGTTGTCTGTAGAATTTTAGGTGTTCCGCTAGGGTCAAATTTAGGAACCAATCGGGTGATGAGTAATAGTTTAGATCATCAATAATTTGGAATAAATCTACAATTTTCATACGGTACTGTTGTATCGGTGTAGAGGGCTCTAATTTTGCCCATTCCGTAGTCAACCCATGGGCTGTACGCTTTCTAACAAGTTTTTGGACTTTACGTACCTCTTCTATAGGTATTATATCACGATTAAATGGATTTTCTACCTTTTCATCGTCATCACAATTTGTAATCAATGTGGCAATTGAACGCAGGTCAAAACCATAAATGTGTTTTTTTGAATCTTTGTACGAAAAGAAGAGCGCACCACTAATATCGGTTATTGGGTCCGTTGAAAAAAAATCAGTATCATTTACGCATACAGTACGATTGAAATAAGCGGGGCCACGTGTCCGCACAAAATATCGGCCTTTAGTTTTTTTGAAAAATGTTTGTATTTTTATGGCAGCATTTGTTAGTCGTTTAGTATGTGTAGAACGTTTAGTATTACGATTTATTCTTCCTGGACTTGCCGTCGGTTGCCAAGGGTTAGGGTGTTTATAGTGAATGCCACAATAATCTCCATGTATCGCAATATTAGGACACCGAAGTTTAGGATTTTGCTTTGATTTTATATTTATACATTTTGAGTAAGAGTTTTCCATCTCTCTGGTGTTAAAGGAGAAATTTTTTCCCCCCTCCAACGGGGAAAATTGATTGATATCAAAATTTCAAACTGTACTAAGCATTCCCCCGCGTTTGATTGAGATAAAAAACTCCTCGGTCACACATATAACAACAATGAGCTCTGCCGCCCCTGCCACCAAACGTACTACCAAGAAGGCCGCCGCCGCCCCAGCCGCCGCCGTTGCCACCCCTGCCGCCGCACCAGCCAAGGTCGTCGCCCCTGTTGCCGCTCCTGTCGCCGCTGTCGCTGCTGCCGCAGAACCAGTTGTAGCCGCCGCCCCAGCCGTCGCTGCCACCAATGACGATGTTGACATTGTCCGCGATGTCGCCGCCCTCGTAGAAAAGTTCAACAACATGAAGACTGTCATCGTTGCTCTCCTCTCCGACTTGAAGAAGCTTGAAAAGCAAATTCCACGCGAAATCAAGAAGGCCTCCAAGAGCCGTCGTCGTCGCGCCGCCGCCGTCACCGAAGGCGGTGAACCAGTCGCCAAGAAGGAATCTGTCTTCACAAAGCCAACTCCTATCTCCGACTCTCTCTGCACATTCCTCGGTGTCGCAAAGGGCTCTCTCCTCTCTCGCTCTGAAGTAACCACCAAGGTCTGCGCCTACGCCAAGACTCACTCCCTCATGGATAAGCAAGTCATCAAGGCCGATGCTCCTCTCCGCAAGCTCCTCGCCCTCACTGAAAAGGATGAACTCAAGATCCTCAACCTCCAACGCTACCTCAAGCCCCATTACCTCAAGCCTGCCGCCGCAGCTGTAAAGGCTTAAATTACTTGGTGATTTAACTACACTGACGGGCTCATAGTTCAGTGGTAGAATACAACATTCGCATTGTTGAGACCCAAGTTCGATTCCTGGTGAGTCCATATTAATTTCACTCCTTTTTAATTCAAAACATATAGGTTCGCGGGACTGCCCTTTCTGGTCCCTTAGCTCAGTTGGTAGAGCGTATGGCTGTTAACCGTAAGGTCGTAGGTTCGAACCCTACAGGGACCGATCTCGTAAGAGATTGGTGGGCACCCCAGTTCCTCTAATATTTTTTTTAGGCTATAGTATAGGCTAAAAAAACAGAAGCATAATATAAGAATGGACAAACCTAATAGTCCTAAGATTGTACATAATTTTAGCGCGAATATTAGTCCTACAACCATTGGAAACGCAAAGTATTTCATAACTCCTAAAACGAATAAACCGAAAGCGCCCGCATTTATTCCAGGAGTTGATGACGCCAGTTTTCATCAATCGTGGATTTTGTATAAACCTGGCGAAAACAGCAATACATTTACAACATTACGGCCGCCAATTATAATACCCTCGCCAATCACTTCACCATTAGTCTCGGTAAATTCTTTGCTGAATGAAAATATTGCTTTGCCTCCAAAACGCGGACGTCGTTCGTCCCGTAAATCTAAGAAAAATACCCGTCGCAGATAAGATGTCTGCTAATAAAGAGCTCGTTGAGGCTGTCCGGCACTACGTCCATTTTGATAATCTTGCCGAGGCTCTTAACAAACAAGTGGCAAATGCCCGTTCTATGCGCTCCCAATACGAAACTAAGATTCTCACAAATCTGGAGTCAGCCGGTATGAAAAATGCCGTCCTACAAATTAACGGTGCTACTCTACAACGCGCCTCACGATCTCAGGCAAATCCACTCTCCTGGGGATTTTTAGAAGAACGCCTTCACGCCTACTACGCATCACGACCTGTTCGTACGGCCGATGAAACAAACGCAATCCTGGAGTTCCTACAAAATACGAGGGGTTCAAAAACGACCGACTACCTCAAAAAGACCGTTGTAGGCGCTCCTGGTGCGGATGCCGGTTCCAAAAAACCTCCCGTCTAACAATAGAACTTGGTTTGTGGATTTATCTAATCACTATTTGTGACCGTGAAGATGGATAAATTTTTTATAACAAAGATACAACGTAAAATCGCATATAATAAAGTTACACAATGGTTTCATAAACTGACAGATGGTAAAGAATATGAAGGAACACCTGCTGAAACAATAATGGAAGTGAACGATTTGTTTTTGAATTTGATAAAACAGAAAAAACTAAATTTAGGTGTGACCGAACAGGTTTTCCGTCGCAATATTTGTGGCGCATTGTGTACTATGAAATATTATCAAGATACTAATTTATTTAGAAAAAATCGTAAGGAGACATATCCTGCCGATTGGAACATCGAATTGGAAAATATGTGGAGAGAATGGCTTGATGTCCGTTGTTTCAAAAACTGGGTCGGCTTCTGGGCTCGCATACCTGTCCGTGAATGGGAAGAGGAGTTGCCTGGCTGGCGAACAACAATGGAATATATATTAATGTCGCATATACAGCGAGAAACTTATTTGCTGGTTGATGACGATATAATTGTAGAAGATGATAATGGTGATTTTATAGATAGTAACTATTATGAAAGCTATGATGACCGATGGGATTAAACAATATGTATTATCAAAGATAATCGTTATTGTTCGTGGTGGTGGGGTGGCGGTTAAGCGGACCAGGAGTTCTTGTTAAATGGTAAAACAGTTGTATCTTCCAATTCGTCACGGAATTTCTGGACCTTCTTTTCAAACTCTATTTCGTCCGTTGTTGGTGGAAGCGCAACATCACTGTTATTCAATTCATCCATGGCATTCTTGGCCGGTCTAACACCAAAGCAGTTTACGCCAAAAAGTAGTTCGGGATTGTCAAAATATCCGCCGTTAATACCTGGGCGACCACACGCATTATGATACTGGGGATGTCCCTTCTGGAGTTTCTCATAGGTCTCTTTCTGTGTAGGGTAGACCGCCATCTGTCCCTTGACCCAGCCGTAGTTACACCAGTCGGCGCCCTGGTCGTAAGCATCCTTCACCTGGTCGTATGTGGCCAACTCAGCATCTAACGCCGCACAGACCGCCGCAGCATCGTGATAAGTATAGATATTACGGCTTACATTGAAAACCTGTTTGCCGCCTGTGCTAAAGTTGGGGTGTGGTAAAACGCCTGATAAAAATGTGGCCGGTTGATTCTCCTTAGCACCTGGCATACCGGACGGACGATTAGGAGGGCTGGGTAAGTTAGGGTGTGGTGGAGTACCCTCGTCCATTGGTTTGACAGTTGCTACTAAATCGCCAGGTGAGCCCATGCTACCCGCTACTCCAAACTCTGCACTGACAGAATCACGACCTTTAATCATCTTACTAATATTTTTGATACCCAAATCAACATAGTATCCAATCTTCTTGTAGTAAACATAACAAAGGACGGCTACTAAAATAATGAGAGCAGCAACAATCCAAATGTTTGAAAAAGCGCTGGTTACATTGCCCATCACATTCGTCTTTGGTGAATTAAAACTGGGTAAAGCAGGGCTAGCATTTGCGGATTTGAATGGATTGAAATTCATATCACCTCTACTTAGTCCATTTTATTTACGCTACGGCGCCCCCTTCCTTTCTCAGCAACCTGATGCTCTCTAACATAGTTTGGTTCATTCCATTAATCTTATTTTTTCGTGATAGAAATGCGATATAGGTATCGCAATTTGCTACGGTTTCACCGGGTACATTTCTAATGCTATTATCATCATATTCAAACCATGTCTGTTCCTGTTTAGCATACATTCTATAATGACCTCCGCGGAATGAACCCTGTTGTTCAATTATAGCGGTCGTTTCATATACAGGTGGTATGTAGACTTTATTGAACGGATCGCCCCTGAATGCCATCCACGGACGGAAATCAAATTGTTCGGCATCCCAGGCGACCTTGCCCGCCACCTTTTGCATCTTATTTGTAAATCTCTTCAGTGTTAGAATTATAATATCTGGTAGTCTTGATATACGATTACGCATAAGCGCTTTGCCCTGAGTTTTACAGGCATCGCATCTATAGTCATCCAATATCTCATCCGCAAACGCTAGATTCAAACAATCCGTAATAGTCGCATCACTCTTAGTACGGTAAGGATTATCACTACCGGGCAAGGGCACTTTTAACATTAACCATGGTTCATAGCGTGTAGAGACTGCTTTACAGTTTTCACATATCACTTCTGTTTGTGTTTGGCCGTTGTAATTATCAATGATTTGTGAATACTCTTTACTAAAGAAGGTATCCCATGATTGTATTGCTTTAATATATTCATCTTCATGTTTATCCGCTGAACGACCTACAATAATCATTTTTACATTTTTATAGATGGCATCGTGAATTCCACTAAGAATATATTGAATCGTTTCAGCAGCATCACTTTGCTGTCCATAATGGTGCCAATCATCGCCAGAGTCGGTTATGGTGCGCAGAAATGCGCCGTGAAATCCACGGGGGTTGAGAGTTGGTGTTGCGTTAATAGGTAAATTATGTTTCCAAAAATCTCGCAGGATAATTTGGAACGCTTCCACTAATTGTTTTTTATTACTTTCATCACGAACTTTAGGAGTTTTGGTTAGAAACATTTCACACAATGGAGGAGAAAGACGAAGTGCTTGTAGAACAACATTTAGGAAACAGGTGTTCCCTAGATTAGCCAGTCCTATAGTTGTCGCCAACTCGGTCATAATTTTGTTGTAGTACTTTATTTATTACTAAAAGTAACTTTAGACTCTTCAAATTTTTCAGCCTAAAGCATTAAAAATTGAAATTAATTATACCTGATTCCAGATAAGTAACAATATGGCGTTTAATCCACTCACTTATGAAAATGTTTACGGATTCTCTGTGCTAGATGAACTTCATAATTTCATGCCTGAAGCTCTTTACGATGAAACAATCTTTACCGATGAATTTACAGCGTACTTACGCTATCGTGTCTCTCAACTATTTCAACCCACATATCAACGTAATTCAAACCTTTACAATATTTACATGGCTCAAACACGCCGTAACAACTTCCTACAATGGCGTATTAATCGTAACAATCGTATCCTAAATCCTGTTGTAGTGCCAAATATTCGTGTAGAAATCCCAGTAACTACACCTGAAACACCACCGGCCCAAGTTCGCCGTCGTGTCGCCGCTGACCCACCTCCTGTTCGTGAAGCGAATGGCGGTGATGGCGGCGCTGGCCGCTCTGGAGTTACTCGCCCACCTGGCGGTGACTATCCACCACCTACCAGACGTCAGCGAAATCCATTTGTGAACGCAAGCCAACTTCTTAATATCACTGGTAATCCAGGGCATAGCAATGAACTCATCACTTTCCTCACTGGATCTTTGTTTGAAGGTCTCAATGACCTAACGGTTCGTGGTGCCTGGACCGATGTAGAGGTCTTTCCTACAAATGAACAAATCGCAGCCGGCTCAACTATCATTGAAGATAGCACGGTTGCGAATGATATAAATTGCGCAATTTGCCAAGAGAGAAATTATGCCGATAGCAATAACTCTCATCAATGGCGTCGTCTCCACTGTAATCATCAATTCCACCGTGAATGCGTGGATTCATGGTTTGAACGGAGCATTCACTGCCCTGTGTGCCGTGCTGATATTCGCGAGCCTGTTCGTGAATCGGTTGATTAATCAGGGTTAAATACTTACAATTATTAAACTAAGATAAGAAAGGATGTCGTCTCAAATAATATCCGAATCGTTTATATCAAAAGATATTGGCAAAGTTATACATTTAAAAATGGGTAATCCTGAAGGGAAACCAATCATAAAAATAAGTTTTTTAACCGGTAAATCTCAATATCGTAAAAATATAGCGAATATAAATACGTTATATGGTTTACAAGACTGTACATATAAATATATTTATGGTGAACGCTGTAATTTATGTGATAATCTGGATGAAATGTTTCAATATATAAAACAAAATCATCCTCATATAACTAAAATAGACTACAGTGACACATTTATTCCTGATGGTACATACAATCACTGCGAAACAATTGAATCGTCCTGTTTATCATATGCTTTTACAGGAAAAACATATTTTGAAACACGATTTAATGCTGTAATATCTCCTAACTATGATATACATACTGGTGAGGCAGAACTGAATGATGATATGAATATTTATATTAAAGAGCGAGATAGACTTACAAGCAAAGAGTATAAATCATCGTTAGAATTTCTACAATTTGTAGCAAAAACAAATTTCTATATTGGACTTAATTATATGCCTCTTGAATTAGACGAATGTAAGCAACTATACAATGATACTGAGACTATACCAGAATTTGTAAAAGCAGTTGATGGACGTTTAAAAGAGTTAGGTATGCCATTAAATGACCGATTTCGTTGTTATCGTTATTGGATACGTAATATTTTTCAAGATAAATCTGGTAATTATTTACCGACCTCATGGGAATGGTCTCTATAATAAAAAATTTGAAACCATAACTGTTTTTTAGAGAATACGTAAGCGTGCTACGATTACATATTCTAAATGACCTCTCTTTCCAAAAATAAATTTACAGGTATTTCACCTGGCAGCATTGATTTCAGTCCCTATTATCCTTCACCCGTTGTTACTATCATTCTGGAAGACACTGAACTTGAAGAACGTAAAGAATGGGCTATGGAACGTTTCTGGCGGGTATGGTACAAGGAACGGTCTACGTACGCACCCGCACTAGAAAAACTTATTCTTGGATTACAGCCACAAACAACGTCATCCAAGGGTATTCAAAAATTTCTTGATTACTTTAACTACAATATAGTGGATCAGTATCCCAAACTTGGACTGGAAATGTATATACTTCCAGATACTATTGATGAAGAACCTCGTCTAATCTACGACTACACGCCTAAGAAGTAGATATTCTACATGATTTGCTCGTGACTTTTTGATTTTACAAAATCAACAATCTCTTCGCACATGGAGCGGCACGGTTCCATACCACATCGTGTCAGCAAGACGGCGACCGGTGCCTTCCATTGTAAGAAAAACGGAGAATAATTATAAACGATATCCAAACCATCGCAAATATCTTTGCCGATTTCTTCTAAATTGAGAGCAGGCAAATGGGGTTTGACGTGGCT
>Ga0007859_1000257_pt1 | contig 15080 bp, 21 predicted proteins | sample CryBogCBH27Jul07_FD_71222 | JGI IMG/M metagenome (GOLD analysis project Ga0007859, IMG submission 71222) | Freshwater microbial communities from Crystal Bog, Wisconsin, USA - CBH27Jul07 | ecosystem: Environmental > Aquatic > Freshwater > Lake | place: Crystal Bog, Wisconsin, USA | collected...
CAAAAGCATTTTAGAAATGCTTCCATTGAACTCCATGATGTAAAGCTCATAAAGCTCGATGCGTAACGTGTAAAGGCGAGAAAGATTCATGTTGCCAGAAGCAACGTCACGCAACCATTCGGTATTAGTATAAGTATTGCGATAGTTTGTAGTAAACATTCGCAGTGCATCGACGCAAGCCCAGAAATTCCAACCCATATCAGTAGCGTGTTGCTCTGCTTTTACTGGATCTTCTTCCCCGCCAGTAATCTTGAGCCAGAACTCAAGGGGTGTGTAGCTACGTTTGATGCACATCTCACCTAAGTTCGTGAGATCGGCATATGTTTTATCTGGAATCAGAACATTGGAGTTATGGAAACTCTTGGTAGGCCATCCATCTCTATCCTCTGCAATTTCAAAACCCTTTCCATACAGGGTCATTTCCTCAACATCCAACTCAACATTGTAATTGTAAGATGCCCATGAGCGAAGCATTCGATCAAATCCAACGCCAATCAAATCACTCCATTCTTTCTTTTCAGTTGGATTTCCTAACTTTGTTGTAATGGTTGCGGCAGTATTGCGCTCCATAACCATATCCACAAAGCTGGACTTTTGGTTATCAACAATAAACTTCATTTGTCGGAATGGCACATTGCTCATTCCAGAGAGCTGTCGAGAAGCTACTTGGCTATAATCAGTTGGAGGGAAGCCCTTATAGCATTTGTAGATACGCCCCCATTTACGCTCACGACCAGCGTTGTCCAATCGAAGGTTCCAACAAATTGTAAAAGCATCGTTAGCCGTTTGAACTCGGCTTGTAGGAGCTACACCATTTGAATTGATCGTATTGAATCCCCAAGAGGAGACACCTTCACGATTTACGATCTTTTTTGTTTTAGCCATTACCGATTGATATTATTAAGAGCTTCACGCCTTTTTTGACAAGCTGGACAATTCTTTGCCCGTGTTTCTAATTGAGCATTGATGCCAAATGTAGAAGCAACCTTATCACCAAGATGTGCAAATTTGTGTATCACGTTTGCGACTGCATCGCCAGCTTCTTGCCAACAATACTGACCAGCAATACGCTGACAAATTTGTTGCTCAACTAGATATTCTAAATTTTCTGGTATGGCAACATTCTTATTTGTCATGTCGGATTTGACCTTTTGAAAAAACTGTTTTCCAAAAGTCAAATCCATTCCGTTGACGCGATATGTGTTTCCCTTGTCGTCGCTATATTGATACCACAAGCCACCCGGAATGGCATCGTTTGGGTTTTTCAATCTCATGTGAACCTAATGCTTGCCGATATTTATAAAATAAGTCAAACTTTTATTCTTCATGGAATACAATGGCTTGATCTTGGAACCACCCAAGGACACAACATACGGACTTTCTATATTTGAAAATGTTCCACAATTCATCCGTGAGCTTACGGCTTATCGCTTGACTCGCGGAGAGTTTGGAAGGCGTGACAGGATCAAAAGGGGTATCCGACTAGAGGATACAGACCTCAAAAACCCTGCACAGCATATGGTCAACTGCTTTCAGTTGATTTATGGCAACGATGTTTTACTTCATTCACAAGAAATCGCAAATAATTACGCATTAGACATCATTGATTTGTTCTGTAATGAGAACGATTGGGGTATTGCGGGTTGTGCAAGTAGCGGAAAGACTTTCTCTGTTGCGGCTTGCATCGTTATTGATTGGCTTTGTGCCCCTGATTGCACATCGACTTACGTTGCCAGCACATCTTTGGATGCATCTGAAGACCGACTTTGGGGTAAAGTTTGCACCCTATATCGCATTGCTATGCGTAATCTACAGGCTCAATACGGCAAAGATACAAGCATTGGTAACCTTGTTGAGTACCGCAGGATGATTGTTTTTGAGTCTATTGACACAAAAGATGCCGAGCGTGACTATACAAATGCCATTAAAGCCCTTGCTTTTCCCCGTGGAGGAGAAGGAAAGCGTTCAGTAGAGAATACACGGGGCCGTAAAAATGCCAGAATGCGGTTATTTTTGGACGAGTTGGCTGAAATGGATCTTTATGCTTTGGACACAAGGGTAAACCTTGGTGCAAATCCTGATTTTATCTTTGGAGGAATGGCAAACCCCTCAAATACTGCCAACAATCCCCACACAGAGTTGTGTCAACCGGATCATCCTTTGGAATGGGACTCCGTTGATAGGTACACCCATAAATGGAAGACCAGAACTGGAGTTGCTTTGCATCTTTCTGGAGAAGATAGCCCAAACTTTAATAAACCAGATGCCGAAATACCTCCATTTGATAGGTTTTTGACAATTCAGGGAGAAGCTGCAACGCTAAAACGATGCTATGGCAATAAAAATGCCCTAGAATATTGGCGAAATGTCTATGGTTGGTGGCCTGATACTTCTGTTGAGCTTACAATTTTTTCAAAACAGTTCATTCAAGCCTGTGATATTGCTTGGGAACCTATTTGGAGCGATAGAACAAAGGTAGTTTGTGGATTTGACCCTGCATTTACGGCTGGAGGAGACCGTTGTGCCGCTACTTTTTGCCGTTTTGGGCCAAATGATACTGGTAGAAGGGTTGGTTTTTACCTTGGAACCAAAGAATATCAGACTTCCGTAGGGGATGTTTTTGAAGAAAGCATTGCAATGCAAGTTGTTAAAGACTGCTTGGAGTATGGGGTTCACCCAAGGGACTTTGGTTTGGATATTTCCGGTGATGGCGGCAAAATGCTACGGGCAATCATCATTGAATGGGGAAAATTCCATCCAGAGGCAATGTTCATTACCCCTATTTCTTCTATGGGGATGCCTACAGAAAGAAAAATCAGCAATCTTGATAAGCGCACTGCCAAAGAAGCGTACGATAGACGAGTTACCGAGTCGTGGTTTCAAGTTCATACGGCTATGTCAACGCAAAGCCTTGTTGGTATTGATGCTGAAAAACATTCTTCATTGGTAAATGAACTTTGCAGTAGGCTTTATTTCCACAAAGGAAGAAAAGTTGCTGTCGAAAAGAAGCTGGATATGAAACAGCGTATCAAAAAGTCACCCGATTTGGCTGATTCTTTGACCTATGCTGTTGAAATGCTCCGAAGGGCAGGGCTTGAGTTTACTTTTGCGGATCAGACTGAAGAATCCCTAGACATCCTAGAGATCAGAGATTGGGAAGATCGTCTTATCCATAGCAAACACAACGCTGAAGAGCAGATTGAAAATGATGAATGGGGTTATGGAGGAAGTGGCGTGGATGAAGATGGCTTCTAAAGATTAGATACATTGACTTGTTAAAAAAACGTAGTCATAATTTTAACACTTATGGCTAGGTTCTCCCCTCAAGAATTTCGCAACGGTTCAATGATTCCTTCTGTTATCCAAGGGAAGGTCGATTCTTCTGTTTCTAGTCTAATCAAGACACCTGATTCTACGCCATACGGTGGTGGTCAGTATAAAAGGAAACCAAGTTTCCTGATGTGTCCTCCTAAATACTTGTCCACAGCTATCCCGAACAACAAGTTCATGAAGGGACAAAAAATTGACACCGAACGGGCAATGCGTCAGTACACCAGAATCAAAAGATTAATTACGGCACTTGGTGTTAAAGTCATTGAGCTTCCTCCTGTCAAAGGGGCGCAAGACCAACACTTTGTTGCCAACCTTGGATTAAGCGTTGATCCTTTTGTCTTCATTGCCAAAATGAGTGCTGATGGTCGCCAAATTGAAGAAGAACCGGGACGTAGATTCTTTGAAAAGATGGGATATACAGTTCTTCAGCCACCTCATTATTGGGAAGGAGAAGCTGAAACAAAATACTGGAAAGACAAAACGTATTTTGGCGGTTATGGAAAGTTCTCTGATTGGAGGGCACAGGAGTGGATTTCCAAAAAGGCGGGTATTGAGATTATTCCCATGAAGATGGTGAGTGATGATCTTTATCATCTGGATTGCTGCATCCATGTCATTAATCCTGAAAACTTCATGGTTTGCCGTTCTGGTATTGATTCAGAATCCTTCAAGCGTCTTGAGAAACTTGCGAACATCATTGTCGTTCCGAAGGAGATGGAGGCAACTGGTGCTACCAACTTGATACGCATCCCTGATAAGAACATTGTCATCAGCGGTATGTTCCAGCCTGAATACCATCAGTATCGCAAGAGCATGGAATGGATGTTGACTACGATGGACAAGTTCAATAACTCTGTGATATTTGCTGACATTGATGAGGCAGACAAAAATGGTGCTGACTGTTCCTGCCAAGTCATGCACATCACATTTTAATGAAGAAAGCGTTCCTTAAATTTGTTGGATGGATTGCCTATGTGAATGGGCTTTGTCCTAATTGCCATCGTGAATTAACTGCTTGCAATGGATACCCTTGCCACATATGCAATGTCGCAAGTCAATTCAGACCACCAAATCTCTGGCAAAGATTCACAACTACTCTGTAAAAATATGGCAACAAAGAAAAGCGGCATCCACATCAAGGAAAGCCACAAGGGTCGCTTCACGGCGATCAAGAAAAAGACAGGCAAGACCACGGAACAGTTGAAGCATAGCAAGAATCCTGCTGTTCGTAAGATGGCAACATTTGCCCAAAATGCCGCTAAATGGCATCACGGCAAAAAGTCAAAATGACAAAAACAGCAACCACAACTTCCGCTAAACCAAATGCACATTTGCGTCCTGCTAGGGTCGGATATGGAGTTCTCAAGAAATCCAAACGAAAGCCTAGAAGTAAATAATCCTATGACACCGGAAAATGATGCGGCTGAAATTTGGAGTGATGCGTATCTTCACGGTGTAAAAAAATATATCTCCGGTAGCAAGGAACACAAAAGTCAGTTTTGGACTGCTGGAGCGGCATGGTATGCCAAGAATTTAAGGGACGAGCAGTTGGATCTTATCAGCTATCTGTATCATCTGTCGGAAAGAATCAAGTTGGTGGAATTGTTGGCAAATATGATGGAGGAAGAAGAAATTTCCTTGCGTGATGCCAGCACTCTGTTAAAGAACCTCGTCGCAGACAGACCACCACAATCTTTGCCGCACCAATCACATGACTAAAAAACCTGTCGGAGCAGTTATTGTTTCCGACCTCCATTGCGGTTCAGTCGTAGGATTGTGGCCTGACAATCATATTACCAGCACCGGAAACAAAATCGGGCTTGGTAACAATCTCCATCAGCGTTGGCTATGGGATTGCTGGCAAGATAAAGATGAAAAAATTGAAAAGTATTTTGGCAAAGATCCATTTGTATTGTTTATTAATGGAGATTGCATTGAGGGTCGCCATCATGGAAGTAGTGAAATTGTTGCGGCTCTAAATCTAGATCACAGTCTTGCGGCTATTGAATGCCTAAAGCCTTTGGCAAAAAAAGCATCAAAGATTTACATGACGGCAGGAACCGAATGCCATACTGGAGATTGGGAAAAGATGATTGCAAAAGAACTTGGTGCTGTATGGCTTTGTGACAAAGGTCTTATTGAACTCAATGGAACTCTCATTGATATTGCCCACCATATGCCGACCAGTTCTAGGGCATATCTTGAGGCTGGAGCTATGAGTATTTGCATGGGAAATGCCCGTCAAAATTATTCTCGTGTTGGGCATAAAGTTCCCAAAGTCTATCTTCGAGGCCATAGACACACGGGTGGTGTTTTTAATGATGGCAATGGCATTTTTATGGTTAGCCCTGCTTGGCAATTGCTTACTAGATATGGTCACAAAGTTGTGGGCGATGCTATTTGCCGCCCCGGATTTGGCATCCTTGATTGGAGAGGATGTGAAGAAGGAGAACTTCCAGCAACCAAACTCATACAGTATGCCCCTGAAGAAACCAAGCCCATCCGAAGCTGATCTATTATCTTCCATTAGAAATCTAGACAAATGGAAACAACTTCTTAAAGAAGAAGAAAATCTAGGAGAAGATTGGCTTTCTATTGAACAAGTAGGAAAATTGTTAAATAGAAAATCAACTCAAACAAAAATTAAGCTAAAGCAGCTTATGGTAGAAGGTAAGGTAGAAATGAAAAGGTTTTCAATTTATTCAAATGGAAGTCAAACATATAAGAATTATTACAAGTTGATTCTATGAAAATAAACTCATATTACCTTAAATGTGATGTTTTAAAAACTGGATGCTGGATTGTTTGGCCCGTTACAGGAAAAACTGCAACCAAGTGGTTTAAGGACAAATTTGGAGTTGAGTATGAGTTTGAGCTTTTAGATACAACTTCCGATGCTTGTGCTGTTCTTGGAACTGTTCCTATTATTTTTTTAACCAAATGGCAAAATACAAACTATTGGATTTCCAATTTAGTTCATGAATGCATTCACATTTCCAATTTTATACTCCAATCAAAAGGTATTCAGGAAAAAGATTCCTGTGACGAGATGTTGGCTTATCTCGTTGGATTTCTCGTTGAAGGCTTTTTAGAAGCCCTCAAAAAGAAGCGTTAAGCAAATTGCAGAAGATGCCCCTGATGGTGAGCAATGAGCTGGAGGATTGCCTTACCTTCATTGGTGGCAACGTGTCCGGTTCCATTGCATTTCCAGCAAGGTTCACCTTGAGCATCGTCGTACCAATCATGGCCTGTTCCACCGCATTCATCACACACCTTTTCAAGCGCATCTTTGTTGAATAGGTTATTCATACCAACGCTCCTTTAAGCGAAATTTTTTTCCAGATCAAGTCTTTTTTCTAAAATAAATGAATACACAAAAAGAATTATTGGATGCGGCAAAAAAGCTAGCGGATATGGGGGAGGATTACGGAGTGATTGTGGGGGATTTGGGGCCAGAAGAAAAACTCTGGTTGAAGCACTACGTCCTCAAATTGCCTGAAGAATTGGCTAGAAAAACGATTTATGGTCGTGCAGTTTGGAATACTCGCCCGACGATTTCTAGAGGCCGTGGAAGGCCAAGCAAATAGCAATTACCGGATGGTGTAAGGGTCGCACAGGAGACTTTGACTCTCCTAGTCATGGTTCGAATCCATGTCCGGTAGCCAACCTTGACATTGGGTGATGGAAAGATAATCTGAATGCCGCTAGAAAACACCAACCCAAAACACTATATGCCAAGCAAAGAACAACTGATTGAAGAGAACGAAAAGCTGCAAGAAGTCATCGTTTCCATCCACGACACCCTCTTGAGCCTTTTTGAATACATCAACGACAATCTTGAATTTGAAGATGTCGAAGAAGATGAAGTTGATGATGCAGAGTTTGATATTGATGACGAGGAAGACAAAGACGAAGAAGAGGAATGCGACTTCTGCGGTAAGTAATTACCCATAATTTCTTCTGCATCACACATGACGGGTGTGGTGGGGAATCAAAAGAAAAACAAAACCCCGCTTAGATTGTGAGCTAGGCGGGGTTTTCTTTTGTAAAAAGGAACCCCCTTTGGCACTTGCTCACAGGCAGAGGTGTGGGGGTAAATTGGTCACGTTTGGCTTTTGTAAGGTAAATATCAAGAAAGTATAGAAGGCCAAGTTGATTTGATTTCTGGCAAGGTATCAGGAAGTGGTGTTTTTGTAACATCACGAAGAGCTTGCTTTTGTGCAACAACTTCAGCTTTTTTTGCTGTATCTCCAGATTCATCTGCTCTGGTGTAAGCAATATCCAGAGCTTCTAATAAAGGTTTTCTAGCATTACGCCATTTATTTAAATGGATGAATTTTGCCTTTTCAATATTTACCTTTGCTCCAACTTCTGAATCAAATTCGTAAGCATTATAATAATCGTTATCTAAATCAACAGATTCAACAATTTTGTAACTTCCTTCAACAAGACCTAGCATTTTAATAATTTGCTCGTCAGTTTGTTCTATTGTAGTAACTGGTGAAAAAAATGCAAGCGATCCGTTTGCCTGAGGGTAAAGAAAATATTTCATATTACACATTGTTTCCCATTATCATAATGTCGACAGTTCCAACATCGTATAAACCAACACCAGCCCTTGTGAGATGAATAACTACAGAACCAACATATTTTCCAGAAGTTGTAACAGAATAAGGGCCAGATGATAAATCACCAAAAGATCCCGCTACTGCATAATTTGCATTAGCTATATTATTATAAAAATATATTTGATAACTTCCTGTTGCCAATTTTGTAATTCCGCTGACATTAAATCCGTTTGTTACTGTTAAAGGGCCATTTGATCCATATCCATTAAAAGTTACCCATACCCTAGCTGTATTTTGGCATTGCAAATCACCATTAGGAAGAAACTGAACAGTTTGAGTTCCTCCATTAAGGATCTGAAATGCTACCCCATTACCAGAATTTCTATTTTGATATTTAAATCCATAACTATCTCCATAGTAAGCATACCCAATAAATTGATCTCCTCCATGTGGATCTGTTGAAGTTGATCCGTTTACTGCTGATCCAGCAGCCAAAAAGCCAGTATAAAACCTTCCTCTTGTTTGGTATGCTACGCTTGCATTGTATGGGAATAACCCTGTTGCCGTAGTATCATGTCCCGAAGCATATCCTCCAGCATTGGTAATACTAGTATTGGGTGTAAAATCTCCAAGTTTATTGATAATATCGGTTTCTTGTGCTGTACATTGATTTGCTTTTCCGCTATTTAGGGAATCGTTATCAAGCCAAACAATAGGGTTTAGCGCAAACGTCTTTGTAAACTTATTTACATAAGCCCCTGTTCCATTTGGAGGGACTTGCCCAGAAGATGTATTGCCAAGCTGGAACCAACCAGAAACAGTAATTGAAGTTCCATCAGAGGCCCAAGAAGTTACAAAACCGCTATATTGCGTGGTGTGTTTTGTATCAATAATCATTGATACCCTCAACGCAAGGATTTGCGCCTGAGTTAAAGGTGTAGATGGAACAATCGTAGTAGCAGTATAATTTGCACTAGAAATGTTAATTGTTGGGCTAGGATTGCGATTATCTAAAATAAATGTGCAAGTGTCTCTTTCAGTGTATGCAGAAATATCAGAAGGGTTTTGATAGGAATTATTGTAAGCCAATTCATCTTCTAAAAGATAAGGATTACCTTTAAGGCTTAAAGTAGTAGCAGTATCATCAAATCCAAAATGATTTGATTCAAAATGAATTCCATCTCGGACTATTCTTCCATTAATATATGAAAGACCTGATCCGGGGTTTGGAGGCTGACCACTAGCGGCAGTTACATAAGGAAGAAAAGTTGTTCCATTTTCACAATGGTAAACAATCTCTTTTCCGTATGTGTTTACAAGATTTGTAAATAGATAATTTCCCGCTGGCACATAAACGCTTGCCCTTGGAGAAAGTGCTACATTTGGATTTGTTGAAGACGCAATCCCCGATTGTGTGGCATTGCAAGCAAGACTGAAAGCCGCTGAATTATCAGTTGCTCCAGTAGGATCAGCACCAAAATTAAGCACATTGACTACATCCGCAAAGCGATTAGCAAGCGTTCTAGGTGTTGTTGCTCCTGTTGCTAATGCTGTATTATTTGAAATATCTGTAGTCCATGTAGGCGCAGAAGTTCCATTGCTTTGTAACAATTGACCTGTAGTTCCTTGAGCAGTAAATCCAGTTTTACTTGGAGCAACTTGGTAAACAACTTCACCAGCCGCACCGCCAATCAAATTTGTTCCTACAGCATTATTAGACTTAACAATTTGACCAGAAGATGTACTTCCTAAAATATAAGAAATATTACTCGCATCTACTTGTTGAATATTTGGCAAATAAACAGGAGCCTGTGCCGACCCATCACCCCACCTAGTCTGGCTACCATCATAAACCAACCAGCTAGGATTAAGAGGTTTATTCAATCTCGTAATCTGACTTCCATTTTGCCAAACCAAAGGCCCCTGACCAGCAGATACAGGAGGGATAATGCTAATAGGTACTTGAGGAGGGCAAGGCATAATTTGCGTAGCTTAACAAAATTTTTTTTCTTGTCTATGAAAAAGGTCGGAGGAGGATCAGGTCGCTACTACGTCGAGATCGCACCTTCATGGTGATTCCACCCGATTTCGCCCCTCATTGCCTCCCCCGATAAATTGGAGTCCCGCTGGGCGAACCATATTGAATCGGATTTCTCCGATACGGGACTGACCATCCAACCTACCCTTTCAGGTGAACCTTACTGGGCAAAGCCTGTGGGGCTTTTGTCAATCAGATGGAACCTTTAGGACTCATCTCTGGCGACAGTTTCCTGCCCTACGGGAGCGACCCGCCATCGGATATTTCCAATGCAACCAGCAATGATTCCAAAATTAAACTACTTCAAAAAGGTCAGCTTGTAAATAGTCGAATCAATCAACTGGGCAATGTCATCAACAAGATTCTGAATCTCACTCTCCTCACCCAACACATATCTTTCCTCCTCCAACAAAATCTTCAAAAACATCACATACTCCAAAGCATCACGATGCTCCGAAATCTCAACAGTCTGATCAGGGTAATCCACCAACTCACCATGCCTTCCCTGCCATGCCTCAATCACAGCATCCACCAAATCAGGCATACCAGTATAAAACTTCTCCAACGCTTTATGCTCGGAATAACTCCTGCTCCTCAAATGCAACACATGACCAATCGTAGCTGCATTCAACAGCGTAATAAGTAGATCACCCTCATTCATAATAAAAACACGCTACAGGGCCTATAAATGCGTGTAAAGCCTATTCCAGATACTTGATCATATCACGATCCATCTCACTCAACCTCGGATCTTGGATGTTCTCCTTCAACATCTCCGTCAACCTAGCCCTCTCCATCCTCAAACCTCCATATCCTCCCGGATCTTTACTCACCTCCAACCTCAACTTCAATGCCAAACTCCGAAGCAACATAATACTCGGCTTCTTCAAATCCTCAACTGGGTATCTCAAACTCATTACACACAACATTGCAAATACTGCAATCGTATGTCAAGCTCTCTTCTATAATCTACAAGGATCTTTCAATAAGTGAAACTCCCCAATAAGGATTTTTTTTCATTGGCCTATGTCGCATCCAACCGCCATATATACTGGTGTGATACCCCCTCCCCACCACCCGTAAGGAACTACTATAGGATTCCCCACCGTGGCAAGGGCAAGGCCTTTGTGCTGGGCGGGAGCGCAAGGCATCCCGCTGGAGTGTGCTGTTGGAGTGTGACCTCCTGCTATGCCGGGAGAGTCTCCGCATCTACCACGGTAGCCTTCGCCATGGGTAGAGCGTCAATCCCATCACCAGCTCCAGGTGTCTTACCTAGAGAGACAATGAATAAGAAAGGATTATTTGCTTGTGGTTCCCTGTCCCGGTAATCGTGACCCGCCATCCTGTTATCGACCTCGATCACTCTCACCTTGTCCACTCCCTTGATCCGCTTCACCGTTCCCTCTTTCCCTTCCGCAACCGTCACCTCTTGCGCTAGGTCACTCCCTTCGTGGAGTTCCCCAACTGGAGTACGCAGGGCCCTAGCTAGCCAGCTCCTTTTCTCTGCTAGGGACAAGGCCTCTTTTTCAAAGGCTCTCTCCCGAAGTTTCCGAACGTAGGAAGACACTCTTTCTTGTTTCAGGAGCTTGCAACCGTATGAGCCATAATCTTCGGAACGTCCCGATTTGAAATTGTAGCCAGCGCGCCTTACACTTTCGGCGATGCTTAATTGCTTGAGGACGAAGTTGTCAACAAAGCGTTTTTGTTTAGTGGAAAGTTGCCTTGACATAGTGGCGGGAAAATACCGAGGCCGAAAGAACGAGTCAAAGACCTTTTTTGATGAGTATCAATCCGAGAGGAGACTTGCGATTTGAAGGGCAAGTGCGCTTTCGGATTTTCAGCCTTGAGCTAAAAGTGATTAAGAAGCAGGAAAGGGGGGTTGGTTGGCTGTATCATTGTAACGGGGGGAATTGGAAAGCGTCAAGCATAAAAGATAAGGTGTAGACATAAAATATTCTAAAAGGATGAATGAAAGGGTGGAAAAGTGAGTGCCTCTAAAACGCACGAGGATGCCCGCAAACGAGTTTAGGTGGCCTTCATGGTAGATCGTACCTGTTGCAAGATGCTTTTGGAAACTTTCAAGAACCGTGCCAACTTGGGAAAAATCTCTCCCCATGATGAAAAAAAAGTTTATCCAAGATGAAAAAAGATGTTGCAATTATTGAAAGAATGTTTCAGGATGTTCCTGTAATGAAAAACACCATATCAAATATCCTTGTCACCCTCTCCGCTGTCCTTGGATTTGCTGGCGCAGTTTCAGCCATTCTTGCCTTTTTCGTCTGCCCCGCATTCATGCTTCTAGCCCTTCTCCTTGCAATTATTGCAATGCCTTTCCTTATGATCGGCACGAGCCTCTAAACCACCACCAACACCAAAAAGGAGAACACCATGAAAGATCCAAACAGAGTTACCTATTACGAGTGGGATATTGAAAGCATCGACCCAGAAACGGGGGATGTTTTAGACCACGATCACCGAAATACATTTGCCGATTGCTTTAGAGCCGTTGATGAAGAGAACACGGCAATCGTTCTGGTGAAAACATGGCACAATTACCACACGCAAAGACACGGTAGATCATGGGCGTATTTTGACAAGGAAACCATGAATCTTTCTGATGAGTTCGAAAACGGAGACAAAGTTCCCAAAAGGTTCCTTGCAGAAGTAAAAAAGGCAACCAAATAAACCACCACCAACCCCAAAGGAGAACACCATGAACAAACGCACCGCACAACGATACACCCACCTTGTCAACAGCCTCGCCTTGCTTGGCTTCACAATGGACGAGACCGACAAACTTTTGAAGATCGAGCGAACCTTGCACCGCTGGCACGAGTTGGAATGCAATGGGGACATCCAGCGTGATGAAGTTACCGAGAAGCCTTTCGTAGTTCACCATTACACCCAAAACCGATACCCATACCCTGACAAAGAAAAGGGTGCATTGAAACGCCTTTCCGAGATCCTAGAGGGAAAAGGAGTGACCCACTACCAGCAAACCGACCCCAGAGGGTGCGCCCTCTACCTAATCAGGCCGACCGATGTTCCCGCAGGTGAAAGCGTTAACGCCTATTACTCGCGCGGGATTGCCCTCTGCATTGATTAACCCCCAACCCTTCCGACTATGTACCAATACAACAACCAAACCGAAGTCAGAAACGCTTTCTGGGATACCTTCCCAGACCTAGAAGCACAGGCCCGAAGGAATCGCACCTTTTCCAAAGGTCAGAACGCACAGACAGCAGATTGCAGAATGACCTTCTGTGATTGGGTAGAAAGCCTTTCCCGAAATGTCCAAATATCCGACAAACTCGCCCAGAATGTCACCCTCTAAACCCTACCCCATGAACCACCAAAAAAGCCCAGCCCTTGTCCAGTACCAGAACGAGAAGCACACAAGGCAACTTGTGACCCTCGCCGTCACTTTCCTTGCCCTTCTAGCAATCTTAGCCGCCCGTCTCGCCTACCTTGCCACAAACTAACATTATGAAAAGCACCGAAATCATGCACATTATCCGAGGAGTCGAAAAGATCCTTGAGATCCACGACCAGCAGAGGAACCGCTTGATGGATGAACTCCGCGACCTTTCCCACCAATGGGAACAGGCCCGAAACGAGGAGGGAATCCCCCTTGAGCAATGGCTCCAGATTCTACGAGACAGAGCTTGACGCATTGCAAGCGATTCTTGAAGACCCATGGATCGACGCAAACCCAGCTCACACCATACAAAGGGCAGATTGCTCTAAAGTAATTCGCCTACAATAACCAACGCCGGCCAGGATAAAAGAAACTGAAAGACCAATGACCACGACAACACAACAAGCCCAAACGCTCGCCGCACAACTTCACGACGAGCGAGAAACCCGAATCGACGCACAGGCCCGACTCCGAATCTTGACCGATGCCGTCGAGAAAACCCTTTCCCAAATCTGCCACCCCATGTATCCGCATATGGATGACGGCGCGATGATAAAGGGAAGGTTATACAATGCCCTGCACAAAGCTACCAAGTAAAGGATGACCATGAAAAAAGTAACACTCCGAGAACCCGTGACCTTTTGGCCCGATAGGATCGCCCCTTATCGCTTACAAATACGCGAAGGGGAACCTGTTTTCCTTATCCTAGATGAAGGGGAAAAAGTACTTGTCTCCCTGTCACAAGAACCAACCGCAGGAGATTCCCGATGGGTCTCCCGTGAACTTGTCGCCCTATGAAAACCCGAAACGCCGCCGACCAGTTCCAACTAATCCCAGAGAATCAAATGCCTTATAACCTAGCAGGAGAAACATTGCCACCGGAACCCGAAGTAATACCCCAAATAATAACTTGCAAAGGTTCTGACATCTTTGGAAATCCGACGATCTTTGAAATCACATACAAACCACTACACCCCAACACGCCAAATTGCTGGCCCAAACCATGAAAACCGAAGCACCATTGAACCTAAAAGAAGCAACCGAACACCAAACCGACTTGATACCATGAACGAGAAACCCTTGACTCTAAAAGAAGCAAACGAGATCCACGCAGAATGGATGGCAATGCCTTGCGACATTGACAGGAAGAAACTCGCAGAATGGGAGCGCACCCGATGGAGTCGCCTTCCCGATTCCTACCTATCCATATGCGGAGATGGAACCGCCGCCGCCATCATTTACAAGGGACAGGCATTGACACAGGCACTGCCAATCCAAGAACAGATCGTCCACGCCCGAAGCAAAGGAATCCAGACCCGTTTCACATGGCATGGAGCAAAAGGTTGCTTTGAAGAGATCGCACCGTACTAAACCAAAAAAACCGCCGCCGCCATGACCACGCAAACCACTCAAGAAAGCGCCGAAAACGAACCAGAAACGCCGCCGCCGTCCCTCGACGAGATCATCGCCAAGGTGCTACTGCAGTTGGATCAAATAAACTCACAAATAGAAAATATTAACAATAAATTAAGGAACATTTAACATGAAGGCTGGAGATATTGTCACCATCCATCCCGATTACGATCCCGATGGCATCACATATGTCATCACCGAATGGAACGATGACCGTGGATTTATTAGCCCAACAGAATGGGATTCACCCATTAAACCGAACGAACTTGTCCACTCATGGATGATCCAACCTTTAAACACGCCACAAACC
>Ga0007859_1000258_pt1 | contig 15074 bp, 11 predicted proteins | sample CryBogCBH27Jul07_FD_71222 | JGI IMG/M metagenome (GOLD analysis project Ga0007859, IMG submission 71222) | Freshwater microbial communities from Crystal Bog, Wisconsin, USA - CBH27Jul07 | ecosystem: Environmental > Aquatic > Freshwater > Lake | place: Crystal Bog, Wisconsin, USA | collected...
CCGACACTCCTCGCGTCGCGTCATCTTGTGGGCAAACGCCGTCGCCGCCCTCCTCGCCGCCCTCACCATCTTCTCGTGGGAGGCCTCGATCGTCCTTGCCCCGACCCTGGCTCTCCTGCAGTGGCGCTCACTTGCCCCCCTCATGTCCGCACGTCAGCGCCGCGTCGTCGTCGCCACCACGTCAGGGTTCTTGGTGGTGGCGTTCGGCCTCGCATCCACCCACCGAGGATCTATTCACAACATTTTGGGAATGTGCCGAGGACTACGCCAAGCCGGCATGAACACGATCTTCACCTGTCGCCCCTCGGGAAAGGTCTTTGGGGAGTTCACTGCCCTGACGTCCACTATTCACGCCCAGATTCACCTCGTGAGCCTCTACCTTCCTCGAAATTGGTTTTATGGCTTCTGGCTCATTCTTGCCCTCTTCCCATTTATGGCGAGCGGCTGGCTGCGCCGATGGTGGCCCTTCGCGTTGGGGCAATTCGCCGTCACCATTCCGCTCTACGTGATCGGCACCGACTGGGGTCGATGGGTGCACCTCTTCATCATCTCGCTCACCATCATGTGGCTCGCGACGATTTCCACGACTCCGAAGGCAGAACTGGGGCCGCGTGGCACCATTGAAAGCGCCGGTCTCCTCGCGTGGACGACGTGCTGGGGTTTTAGTTATTACTTCTACCCCTTCTGGATTGGGGGCTTCTTCGCCCTGCTCAAATCGGCAGGGATCATGCACTTCTTTAAGCAGCTGTAGACGCCACCGATGGCTGTGAATCGGTACTCTGGGGAAGCACAAAAATCTCTGAGATCGGAATCACCATGGAAAGTTGCCTCACTCCCGACGGACGCAGTGTGGAATTCATGACCGCGGGCGACATCGCCGGCGACACCGTCGTCTACATCCACGGCACTCCCGGTTCCGGTCTCTTGATGAGTTCCTTCAGTGAGATGGCTGTCGCTCGTGGTCTCTTCTTGATCGGCATTACTCGCGCGGGTTACGGCGGTTCCACCCGTCGCGCTGCCCGTTCAGTCGCCGACTTTGTCGACGATGTGCGCTGCGTGCTCGACCACTTGGGTCGAGGTTCCTACGTCGCCATCGGCTGGTCAGGTGGTGGCCCGCACGCCATTGCGTGTGCCGCGGTAGACCCGCAGTGCCGTCAGGCCATCTCTCTCGCCGGTGTCGCGCCCGTCGTCGACGACTTCGACTGGACCGAGGGCATGGGTCCGGAGAACGTCGAGGAGTTCGCCCGCGCTCGCGAAGGCGGCCCGGAGTACGAAGAGTCGATGGCGCAAGCCGCTACAGAATTGGCCGCCATGACAGCTGACACCATTATCGAGGTCTTTGGTGGCCTCATCTCCCCCGTCGATGCCGCCTCGATGAGCGACCCGGCTGTGCGCGCGTCGATGGCCGAATCTCTTGCCTACGGCGTCTCGGCGGGACCCGGCGGATTCATTGATGACGACCAGGCATTCCTGCGCGACTGGGGCTTTAATCTCCGCGACATCACCACGCCGGTCACCTTGTTCTACGGTGACGAAGACCTCATGGTGCCCGCCACCCATGGCCACTACCTGGCGAAGACTCTCCCGAACGTCACGGCGCATCACTTGGCGCCAGAGGGTCACATCTCGATTCCGCTGAACTTCCTGCCGGAGATTTTCGACGCCATCATCCCGGCGTAAAGAAAGTTCTAACGCGAGGCGAGGATGTCGCTCGATGCCTCGCGACCATCTTCGGTCGCGGTCAAGCTGTGACGCAAGGTCATCACCGCAATAGCGCCAACGAGTGAACCCGCCGCCACCAAAAGTGGCCACCATTTTTCGAGGTGACTTTCGAGAATGACGCCGGTGATGGCCGGCGCCAGCATCCCCGCGGTGCCCCAGGTGAGTCCCGACGCGGCGTTATATCGACCGCGCAAGTGCTCGGGGGCAATGTCGTTGACCAATGCCGGCGACACCGGACTCCATAGCGTCTCGCCGATTGCGAAGACGGCGGTGGACAGGCACAGCAAGACCAATGCTCCCCACACCGCAATGTGGGCCGAGACGCCCACCATGGTCCACGACAGGGCCCAGAGCGCGCCTACCAATCCCATGACCCGGGTGCGGCTTCGCCCCTCAATGAATCGAAGGGCGAGGTGCTGCACGAAGACAATGGTGAAGGTATTGAAGGCGAAGATCAGCCCCACGGCCTTGACGCTCACGTGATCAACGTTCACGACGTAGATGGCGAATCCCGCTTCGACCGATCCGTAGCCGGAAATGAGCAGCACGAGCGAGCTGAGAACGAGGTGCACCATGCGGCGGTCGCGAACGACCTGGTGCCAACCGCCTCGTTCGCCATCGACTTTCACGGGAACTTCCGTGGGCGGTCCTCCGTGATGGCGCAGCGAAAAGTAGGCGACGCCCATGGCGGCCCACATCACTGCCGTTCCGAGATAGAGATAGGTAAAGGACATGGGGTGACGCAGCGAGACCACGCTCATCGACACGAAGCCGCCGATGCCAATACCAAAGTTCACCATGCCGAAGTTGAATCCGAAAGCGGCTTGACGCTGTTCGGCCGGAATAATACGGGTGAGCAATACGGAACTCGGCCCCCAGATCGCCGAACCGCTGGCAGATTGCAGCACCATGGCGCCCACAATTTCCCAGGTCGTGCTCGCAATCGCGTACCAGGTCTGACCTGCGACCGCGAAGGCGACGGCCGCGAGAATGATCCAGCGTGGACCGATTCGGTCCACGAGGGACCCGACGACGGGAGAGAGCGTTAAGACAATCAGCGCCCACGCCGTCATCAGCAAGGTGGCAAAACCAATGGAGTGGTGGCGAACGTCGTGGATATAGATGACGTTGAGCGAAATTACGAGACCCGTTCCGAGTGCGCCAATCAGGGTCGCGAGGAAGTAGCGACGGGCCGGACCCACCAACAGTTCGCGGTATTCGGCGGGGAGATATTTAGTCATGGCCTTGCAAGGCTAGGCGTCCACGCCCCGCGCCTGGCCGTTACGACAAGGTGCCGGGCTGACCCGCTCGGTCAGAGCGAAGTGGCAACAACGCGCTGATCCTCGTGAGGATGATGATGCCGAGGGCAATCCACGGAGCAAAGGGGGCTAACAAGACCGCGAGCACGCTGAGGGCCACAATGACGTACCAAATGATGAGCGCAATGGGGCGTCGTTGGCCACGAGTGCGTGGCGACGTCGCCACGAGTAAGAGGCCCCGTGCGTGCGCGTAGCGAGCGGACCACACCGAGAGGAGCGTGGAGAGCAGAATCACGACACTCACTGCTTCGACTCCCACCCAGAAGTCCGCGTGGCCGACGCCCGCCGCGAGCAACTTGGTGGCGAAAGGGATGAGAGTCACCGTCAAGGTGCTCGCCAAAATAAAGAGACTCATGTAGTGGTCAACGCCGCGGAGCTGGCGAACTTGGCGATGTGACAGCACCCAGGTTCCCGCAATCCACACAAATCCCAGGAGAGTGGCCAGCAAGGTCGGCAATTGCTCACGTATTTGGGTGGCGAGATGGTGGTGCGCCAAGTCACCATCTACTCGAAGGTCCAGCACCAGCACGGTGGCGGCGATGGCGAGGATGGCGTCGATGAAGGCCACTAAACGGTGCGTGGCGTGAACTCCCTGATCGGTTGACGTGAAGGTGTAGACCTCGTCGATGACCCCGCGAACTGACCGTGCCATGAGGCCCCCCTTCTCGATGGGCGAGCCTAGAAGGCTGACGGAGGAGCTGACGGTGATGGCGACCACCCGTGGTGGCGAGCCCAGGTCTCGGCGCGACCGAGGATGTCCACAATGAGCGCGTTCTTGGCGTAGGTGTACCCAAATCGATCGTCAGCCCACCGTTCGGCCGCGGACAATTTCAACGCCTCGTAGCGACGAGCATCCTCGTCGTGAGTGCGCAGATAGTCACGAAACAAGAGGTGCTCTCGTTCAAACGTGCCCCCATGGGCGCAGACGTGTACGTGCAGCGTGCGAGGTTCCGGCAGTGGTGCGCAGAAGAAACGATGTTCGTTGTCTCGAGTGAACAGCACCACACCCAGCTCTTCGATCGCCGGGCGATACGAGTCTTCATCCTCGATGTCAGCGACCGACACCATGACATCGATAATGGGCTTCGCCGCCATGCCCGCGACCGACGTCGAGCCCACATGTTCAATACGGGCGTCGGGGAGAGTGCTGCTCAGACGTTTGTAAAGTTCGTCGAATCGGTCGGCCCACTCGACTCGAGACGGGACCACGACAATGTCCGCGTCGTATCGAGGTTCGGCGACCCGTTCGAATCCTGGCCACAAGATGGGCTGTGAGGCGTCGGCCAAGCGCTGTCGGTGATCAATGGCTAAGTCGTGAACGCCAATTCCTGCGTCATCGGCCACCATCTCGTAGAGCTCGATAAGTCCGACGGCCCGCCCCTCGCGGCGGCGGCGTTCGGCCCAACGCTCGAGAACGTCACGGTCCGCGTCGTTTAGCTGCACCACTCGACGGTATCGCTAATCGAACGTCGCCCTCACCCATCGCCAATGAGGTGCCACCATAGACTCGCGCACTATGGAGACCTTGACCTTCTTGAACACCGATATCGAAGGCTCTACGGCCCTCCTGCGTCGAGTCGGAGACGAGCAGTACGCCCTTATCTTGGCGGCCCACCACCACATCATTCGCCAGGCACTGTCCGAGCACCACGGTCGCGAAGACGGAACCGCGGGCGATTCCTTCTTTGCGGTTTTCACGTCGCCACGCGAATGCGTTGCCGCCTGCGTACAGATGCAGCGCGAGCTCGCCTCCGCGCAGTGGCCCCATGGCGAGCCCGTCAAGGTTCGGATGGGCATTCACACGGGTGAGGCCGCGGAGAATGACAATGGCTTCGTCGGTTACGAAGTCCACCGCGCGGCTCGTATCTCCGCAATTGGCCATGGCGGTCAAGTCCTGTTGTCCTCGGCGACGCAGGCGCTCGTCGCCGACTCCTTGCCCGCAGATACCTCAGTGAAGGACCTGGGCTCGCATCGCCTGAAGGACCTCGGTCGCCCTGAAGACATTTTTCAACTGGTCATCGAAGGCCTTGACCGCGCCTTTCCCCCTTTGCGATCTCTCGACAACCCGGAATTACCGAACAACCTGCCCGTCTCACTCAACCAATTCATTGGCCGAGACCTCGAGTTGGCGGAGGTTCGAGACCTGGCAGCAACTTCGCGACTGGTGACCTTGACCGGTGCGGGTGGATCGGGAAAGACGCGCCTCGCCCTGCAGGCCGCGGCGGAACTTCTCGATGCCAGCGGCGATGGAGTGTGGTTCTTGGAGTTGGCCCCCATCAACGACCCCGAGCTCGTTCCTACCGCCCTCATCACTGCCATGTCGCTCGCGATTGACGACGACTCCACTCCCACCGCCTTCCTCCGACGCACCCTCAAGGATCAGCGAGTAGTCATCGTCGTCGACAACTGCGAGCACCTCGTCGATGCGGTCGCCGACTTGCTCAATGAGCTGCTGCGCTCCTGTCCCCACGTTCGCCTGTTAGCGACTTCCCGCGAGCCACTGGGTGTCGTGGGCGAAGAGGTCTATCGAGTCCGGTCTTTATCGCTTCCGTCGAGCGATGCCGTCACGGCATCCGAATTGGCCGCCTCGGATTCCGTTCAGCTGTTCTTGCTCCGCGCACGGTCCTACGACAAGTCATTCGTGGTCACCGACGCCAATGCTCACCTCGTGGCGTCGATTTGCCGTCGCCTCGATGGCATCCCGCTCGCCATCGAACTTGCCGCCGCTCGACTGAGTTCGATGTCGCTGGACGATTTACATAAGCGCTTGGACCAGCGCTTTCGCCTCCTCACGGGTGGCAGTCGCAACGCCCTTCCCCGCCAACAAACGCTGGGGGCGATGGTGGCGTGGTCATACGACCTCCTCAACGACAACGAGCGAAGCGTGCTGCGGCGCCTCACCGTCTTTGTCGGCGGCTTCGATCTGCAGGCGGCGGAGGCCGTCGCGAGCAGTGACGTCATCGATGAATGGGATATTGCTGACATTTTGGGTTCGCTCGTGAACAAGTCCCTCGTCATCGCGGACCGCATCGACAATCGTCTGCGTTACCGCCTCTTGGAAACGATTCGCCAGTACGCCGCCGACCAACTCATCCAACTTGGCGAGAGCGAAATGCTCGATGTCCGTAATCGGCACGCCAACTTCTACTTGGCCCGATGCGAGGAACTCGAACCCGCCACTCGCAACGGTGGCCAGATCGAAGCTTTCGAACAATTGGACTTCGACCGGGGCAATATTGAGGCGGCCTTCAGCCATTTCCAAGGTGACGCCGCAGGGGCGCACGCGATCATGCGTCTGGCCTGCGCCCTGCGCGTGCACACCATGACGCGCTGGCACCGTGAGCCCAACGAGTACCTCGCGTGGGCACTGGCTCAGACCGAGGGTGAAGAATCCATCGAACGAGCCCGAGCCGTCTATACCTACGCCGACTTCAAGATCATGACTCAGGCGGAGCAAAACCTTCGCCTCGAGGGCTGGGAAGACCACGTCGCCTACATCGACCGCGTCGCCAAGACCCACAACGACCGTCGACTGGAGCTCGACGCCGTCGCGCTGACTTTCTTTAATAGCTATTGGGATCCGCAGCTTCGCTCCGGACTCGCGACGGCGGCTGAACGTGCGCAAGCGTTGGCCTCCGAACTGAACGACCCCTTCCTGCTGGCTGAGGCGCACATGATGGCGGCGCGCGCCGTCGACGACCCGACGGAGAAGAAGGACCACTTTGAAATTGCGCTGGTGAAGTTTCGCGAAGCCAACGCGTACTCACGCATTTCAAACACTCTGTTCATGATTGCCTTTGAAATTGGCGATGACAACGAGCAAGCGTGGCTGCGCCGACGTCAACTGCTCACCGAAGCCCTGCATAATGCCGAACTGGTGAACGCCACGAGTCACATCGACATGTGCGTGAATCACCTCGCGCTGTGGAACGCGGTCTTGGGCCGATACGAGGAGAGCGAAACGTTCTCTCGTCGCACCTTGGCGTCGTCCCTGCGCCTTGGACGCGGTGCCGCGTTTGTCGCGTGGCTGGCCCTCACCATGGCTCGCATCAGCCTCGAGTGGGGCCACCATGAGCGTGCCACCACCTTGATGAGTTGGACCCTGAAGGTCGTTCCCGATACGCCTGACCTCGTGGGCGGCGTATGGGCCGTGGAAGAACGACGCTTCGTTGAAGAAATCGAAACCCGGTCACGAGCCGAATTGGGCGATGCACGCTACGAAGAGATGGTGGCGGCAGGTAGTTCCATGACCATGGAACAGATAATTCCCCTCCTGAAGCAGCCGTCTTGAGCGACACCAAAAGTTAATCTGCATCTATTGCCGGGGTGAACTACCGTCATCGTCATGTTTCGACGAATCAGCCTCATTGTCCTGAGTCTTGCCGCCACATTCATTCCCCTGAGCGCCTCCGACGTCTCCGTCGCCGCAGGCAACGATCCCTGCGCGACGTATAACCCGCACGCCTGCTTCGCCGCCCAGGTCACGTCGAGCCAAGTCACCGCGGCCATTAGCGCGGCCCACGGTCTTCGTTCTTTGCCCACCACGAATCCCACATTGAGCTTCCTCAGCAATGTGACGACGGGTACGCGTTCCTACTTCATGCCCGCGGGGCGTTGTGCGCAAGACGCCCTGCAGACGGACGGCAGCCCGCCGTCAATCGCCGACTGCACTCTGGTCAACCCCAAGGGTGCTCACACGGTGGTGCTGACGGGTGACTCGCGTGCGGTCATGTGGACCACCGACCTCGTCGCCTTGGCTCGTCAGTGGCAGTGGCGACTCGTGGTACTTGCGAAGCCCGGTTGCGTCGCGATGTCAGGCTCGATCACTCACCTCAATACGCCCGGTGGTCCTGCCTGGATCGCGTGTGACAAGTTCCACACGGCGGTCATCAGCGACCTGCAACAACTCAACCCGGAGCTCGTCATCATTGCCTCCAACCCCGTCCAATCGCTCGCGCCGGGCCAGTCGGGTAACGCCTACAGCAACTCACTGTCGTACTTCACATCGCTGAAGGCGGCCGCGCCGCGAGCGACCGTCATTCAGCTGAACAACATGCCGAACGTGCAGTGGCCCGGCTCGCTCAACCCCGTGGGGTGCCTCTCGACGCACAAGAGCGCCATCAACGTGTGCGACAAGGCGCCGGTGAGTCAAGGCACGGCCAACTCGCTCATCGCGTCGGCCGACGCCGCTGCCTCGGTGACCTCCATCAGCATCGAGCCCTGGGTGTGCGACAGCACCTGTCCTCCCGTGATCTCCGGAATGATCCCCTACGACCGTGACGGCATGCACCTCAACAACGTCTATTCGGGATGGCTCCTCGGAGTCCTGTGGAGCACTCTCGCGGCGGTGCCGCACTCGGGAGTTCCCACCCCCTCCTGAGCCAGCCTCCCAGAGCATGGGCGACGCCCTTGCTACCGTGATTTCACCGACACGGAAGGCATACTCATGGGCGCCGGAATTGACTGGGTTATCAATAGCTGTCGACTGCTGACGCGTATTGGTGACGAATTTGAGGCCTCCCAGCCGTTCGCGGGGATTCGTATCGGCACTGCCATTCACATGGAGCCAAAGACGGTGGCCCTGATCTTGACGCTCCAGCGCGGAGGCGCCGACCTCGTCGCCATGGGGAACCTCGGATCGACCCAGCCCGACGCCGCCGACTATCTCCGCCAGCGTGGGGTGACCGTGGTGGGCCAGCCGACGACTGATCTCAACGAACACGACGGTTACTTGCGAGAGCTACTCGCGACCCAGCCCGATGTCTTGCTCGATAATGGCGGCGACTTATTTGTTCGCTACCTGGAGAACCCCTACGAACATTTGCGTGGCGGCACTGAGGAGACCACCTCGGGTCGCAACCGCCTTCTTCCCTTGCGCTCGCAACTCAATCGCCCTGTTCTCGTGATTAACGACAGCCCCATCAAGCAGTTTGCCGAGAACTACCACGCGGTGGGTCTCAGCGTGCTGGAGTCATACCTGCGCATCACCAATCGCACCCCCAATGGGGAACGCGTCACCGTATACGGCTATGGACCCTGCGGTAAGGGCATCGCGGTGAATTTTCGAAACGCCTTCGCGAAGGTCACGGTGTGCGAGATTGACCCCGTCAAGCGCCTCGAAGCTCATCTCGATGGATTTGCGGTCGTGGCGAGCGACGAGGCCGCCGCCTCCGCGGACGTCATCATCACCTCCACGGGTGCGACCCACGTCATCGGGGCCGATGACCTCCCGCACCTACGAGACGGCGTGATCGTGATCAATGCCGGCCACTTTCCTGACGAGATCGATGTCGCGGGCATCGCGTCATCACCCGGCACGGTGAGCGCCACCACCTCCGACGGCATCACGACGTTTACGACCACGGCGGGGCGGCGCGTGCACGTGCTGGCGGGTGGTCACATGGTGAACCTGAACGGTCCACGGCCCCTCGGAAATTCCATTGAGTCGATGGACTTGGGCTTCGCGCTGCAGTCCAAGTGCCTCGAAGCAGTAGCTCGCGGAACGGTCACGGCCGCCGATGTGGTGGTGCCGGTGCCTCGATGGATAGACGACTACGTCTCAGACGCCTACCTCGCGTCTCGCGGCTAGACGTTTATCGCCACTCCTGCGCACCCACGAGAGACTCGTGGTCGGCAGGGACTTCGACCACGCAAAAGATGATGCCAGCAGGGTCTCGCAGCACCACCCAGTCGTCCTGCCCGCCGATGTGGCTCGCCCCGGCAGCAATAAGTCGCTCGCTCTCGGCGACGCGATTATCTGTGTGAATATCAAAATGCACGCGGGCAACGTCATCGCCCACCCCTTGGAGAAGCAGCCCCTTGCCACCGGCACCGTCAAAGGCGCTGTACTCGGGGTATTTCTCGCCAGTTCGAGCGCTCGCCCCGACGGCAATTTCCCAAAAGGCCGTGGCGGCCTCGCGCCCGCCGTGCGGCACATCTAGACACATGAGGGCAATTCGAGATCGATGCATGGACACATCTTGCCAATCGTCACGCCGGCCCGACATGACTTTCCTCATGAAAATCGGTCTTTTTCTTCCGCCTAAATTCCTAGTGTGGGACTAGTAATGAATCCCCCCTAGGTGATACCTTGAACCAAATCATCCGGGGGGAGATTCATGCGTACCTTGCGCGTTTCAGCGGTAATTAGTTCACTCATTTTTGCGGGGTCGTTATTACCGATCACCGTGGCCAGCGCGCAGGTGGTTCCGGCGTGGCAAGTCGTGGGAGCGCCATCGAACCACGTGGCCGGTAATCGGGTCATCGCACCGGCGGCTGGCTCGGCAACTATCGACTTTCGAGTAGGCCTGACACCGCGTCACGGCTCGGCTTTGTCGGCCCTTGCGGTGTCGGTGGCCAACCCCGCGTCGCCGAATTATCACCACTTCTTGACGCCGTCGCAGTTCCTCGCGACATACGCACCAACGGCATCAACCGTTCACGCGGTGGCGGCCTATTTCCGCAATTTCGGGCTCCACGTGTCGTCGACCGTCAGTGACGGCCTCATCTTGCACGTGAAGGGGTCGCTGGACCAGACGGCCGCCGCTTTGCACACCCACTTTGACGCCGTACGTAGCGCTCGAGGCGTGCTGGGCGTGGCGAACGCTACCGACCTCGTTCTGCCGAGCTCCCTCGCCGCCAGCATCCAGGGAATCTCGGGCCTCGACACGGCCGCTCGAGCCTTCTCGAACCTGTCTCACCCCCACAGCGCGGTGAGCGCGCCGACATCGTGTGCCGCGGCCGATACGGCCGAGGCCACCCGCCAAACCCATGGTCTCGCTCCCACCCCGGCTGACCAAGCCGCGGTGTATGGACTGAATGCGCAGTACGCGGCGGGCTTTTCCGGCGCCGGACGAAGCATTGGCGTGTTGGAATTTGCCGGCTACAACACCTCAGACGTGAACTTCTACCTGTCGTGCTACGGATTGAGCACCACGGTCTCCACCGTCAACATTGACGGTGGCCCCGACGCCAGCACCTTGACCAATGGCGAGTCCATGGAAAGCGATCTGGATATCGAAGAGGCGGCCGTTTTGGCCCCCGGATCAAACATCATCAACTACCAGTCGGCGAACACTTTGAACGCCTTCATTGACGTCTTTGCCAAAGTGGCCCAAGACGATGCCGTGTCGTCGTTGTCCGTATCGTGGGGCATCTGTGAGAACCAGGCCAGTTCGGCCTCCTACCAGCCGGTACTGGAGCAACTTGCCGCCGAAGGTATTCCGGTTCTCGTGGCGGCCGGCGACTCCGGTTCCGAGGAGTGTGCCAGCAATGCAGCTCCCGGTGGCCACGCGGACTACTCGCTCACCGTTGATGACCCCGCGAACTCGCCGTGGGTGACCGCCATCGGTGGCCTCAAGCTCAACTCCTTCACGCCCGGTGACGCCACCGTGTGGAACAGCATTTGCGGTGGTGGCGTGCCCTGTGGTGGAGGCGGTGGCATGTCCACGGTGTACGACCACCCCGTCTGGCAAACCGGCGATGGGGTGGACACCTCGCTAGCCGGCCGTCAGATTCCTGACATTTCCGTCATGGGTGACCCACGCACTGGATTCATGGTCTATTACAACGGCAAGTTCAGTTCCATTGGCGGAACGTCCATCGGTGCCCCCATCGTGGCGGCCATGGTGTCGGTGGCCGCGGAGGCCTGTGGTGTGTCGGGTGTCGGCTTCATGAACCCCCGCCTGTATCAAATGGGTCAAGACGGAACCGGCATTCTGGACATCACGACGGGATCAAATGACATGTACGGCACCGGTGGCTACAGCGCCACCACGGGCTACGACATGGCCAGTGGACTCGGCACCCCTGATGCTTCCACCTTCCTCCCGGCCCTCTGTGGCGCGTCCGGATCTTCGTCGGCCACCCCCAATACGGCGGGCGAAGCCAGTAACTGGTCGGTGACGATCCCAACGGGTACTCACGCCATTTCGGCGGGTACTCAAATCACCGTCAAGCTGCTCAACAGCTCCACTGCCATCTTGCCCACGAGCACGTCGGCATACAGCATTAACGGCACGTCCGCGGTGGCCAGCGTGTCGAATGGCATCGTCACCCTCACTACCCCGGCCGACATCGCCGCCAATTCAACGATTGCCCTCGGCATTACCGGTGCGCAGAACTCCGCCATCGCGGGCGCCGTCATTGTGGAAGTAACCGACCCCTCCGGCTACCTGCAGGTGGGGCAGATTCTCACGGGAGCCCCCCACATCACGTCAGTGACGAACGATGCACCGAGCAAGATTTCCCTCGGTGCAGAGTCCACCATTACTTTGACGGCGCTTGACGGCACTACCCCCGTTCGTGGTCAGAGCATCCTGGCGTCAACCACAGCCTCCAACCTGGTGATCATCGATGCGTCCAAGTTCACCGACGCCGCGGGCCATGCCATCTTGCACGTGGCCGGATCAGACCTCGGGCGTGGCAGCGTCACGGTGTCCGTCGGCCCCAACACTGTGAGCGTGCCTCTCAATGTCACCAATGGCGCGGGCTCGTCCATTGCCAAGTTCATCGTCACCAAGGGCGACAGCGTGCTGACCACTGGTCGACCGGCGTCATCGGCGAATTGCGGTGTCGTAGCGCTCACCAAGAAGGGCCACCTCGCGAGCACCCTTCAAGCCGTGGCCACTGGCTTCAACCTCATTTCCGGTGTGGCCTCGAGCCCCTCGGTCATCGACGGTCCCAACGGAGTCTGCGTCGCGGTCTACGTCTCAACATCGGGATCGCTCGTCATGGCCTTTCACGCCGCCGGCGCGAAGACCGTGAGCTCCTCCACCCTGGTCTCATCGGGCGTCGCGAAGGTGGCTCCCGGGATCGCGATTTCGGGCGTCTCGCTGACCGTGGATTGGCTATCCACCACGGGCCATCTCAACATTTCGACGTCCGTCTCTCCGCCCAGCCCCGTGACCACGACTGACCTCACTGCCGCCACCTCCACCAGCAACCTGGGCGCTACTGGTCGTAACCTGCAGGGCAGCCTGGCGATCTCGGGTTCGGCGACGGTGGTCTCGGTCATCAACGGCAACACGGCCTGGGCCTTTGCTTCCACTGGTTCTAACTGGACGGCGACCGACTTGTCGGTCAACGCCGGCTACACCAACAGCGGCAAGGCCGCTCTCACCGGAAACGCCGCGGTGGTCAGCACGAACACGGCGGGTGGCATTCACGATTTCATCATCGCGACTCACGCGGCGAATGGTCACGTCGTGATCTTCAACCCGTCGCCCGATCAAGCGAACTACTGGTTCGTCAATGACGTCACCGGAAACATCAGCACCCTGACGACCACGGCCGACATCGCGCTGTTCGACAATGGCGTGCCGACGGCAGCCGTGATCACCAAGTCGGGTGTCTCGCTACTGGCCCTTCCCTCCCCCTTCCCCGCGCCGTGGATTGCCATCCCGGTGAAGGTCAGTGGAGCGAAGGCGACCTTCGCAAGTGCTACTCAGGCGGGCACACTGACGTCGGCGGGTGCGGTTCTCCTGCACCTGTAGGCAGTTTTAAAAAACGGGGCCGCTCGACCGAGCGGCCCCGTTTTTTTTGTTAAGGAGCCAAGCTTGTTGACGTGCTCCGTGGTGAGACCTTCATCTGATAGGCAGAATCAAGGAAATTCATGGAAGAGGTGTGATGAGCACAACGGAAGAAATAACTGACATCGTGGCCCCGGCACGGCGTCGCTGGCCATTATTTATGGGCATCGTCGTCGTACTCGCCGCCATCACCACCGGCATCGTGGTTGCCACCGGGGGCAGCAAGGCATCGGCAGAAGTGCTCGTGCACAACGCCGCCCTTAAGGCAGCCACGGCCAACGCGGTGAGCTACGACTTAAGTGGAGATTTCAGCGAGGGTGGGTTCGGGTCCATGAATCTCACCGGCTCGGGTTATATCTCGATGAAGCCCAAAGTCTCGTACTTGCAGATGGACCTCAGTGTTCTCACCATGAAGGTGTCAGAGAGAATTTTCATCGATTACCCGACGAGCACCGCCCACGTGGCCATCAACGAAGGTGGTGCGTGGCAAACACAGACCCTTCCGTTGGGAGCGGCGGCGTCGGGACTCGACAAGACGTCACAACTCACCGATCAACTTGACGTGCTCACGGCGAGTGGCTTTACCGCTACTGACCGAGGCAGCGACCAGTACGGACACCGGTATGACTACACGGGATCGGCCGCCAAGATGATCAGCTCCCTCGCGAAGCAAAACAACTTGTCGGCCGGCCTTCGCAAGAGTGCCACTGCCATCATTCAGGCTGCCAAGGCAATGACCTTGTCGGGCACTTTGTGGATCGACGACGCGACCGGCCGTCCGACTCGATTCTCTACGAGCACTTCGCTCAATGGTCTCAAGGGAACCGCAGTCATGACTTACCGCGACTGGAACGTCACCAAAGACGCCTCGGCGCTCTTTACTGCGGGTCGATAAACGGAAACTCAGCAGACCGCTAGATGTAAAAAGCCACCTCCCGCGGGAGGTGGCTTTTTACGTTTCAATCAATCCTTACGCTACCGATGACCAGAACATCGAAGTTCTTTTTCTCACCCCTGAGGGGCGCTTTGGGCGAGACCGCATCTTGAGGGCAGGGGCGGATCGCGAAGTTCCGTCCCTGCACTCAAGTCGACTACGGCAGTGGCCTCCAGAAGGCCAAGGTCGGGGAGCCTGATGGTGACGATCCGATGAGCGCGAAGTGGCTGGCATCCGCACCCACCACCGTCGAGAGCGATTGCAACGTCGACGAAGAAATCTGTGTCGTCGGGACCACGCTCCACTTCGTCCCGTTCGTGGTGGTCCACACCGCCGTGGATGATCCCTTTGATGTCGTGGTGCTCGCTATGGCCAAACACCTCGCCGAGGTAATGCACGAGACGCTGGTCACGGCGGCGGCCGCCGAAGGAGTGACTGCCTTGGTCCAGGTAGTGCCCCCATTGAGAGACTGGTAGAGAGCACCCGCCTTAGTGGTGCTGCCCACACTCGCGACACACAGCGTGGCGGAGAAGCAGCTTGCCGCTCCGAAGGCGCCGGGGGTCTTGCTGA
>Ga0007859_1000260_pt1 | contig 15016 bp, 14 predicted proteins | sample CryBogCBH27Jul07_FD_71222 | JGI IMG/M metagenome (GOLD analysis project Ga0007859, IMG submission 71222) | Freshwater microbial communities from Crystal Bog, Wisconsin, USA - CBH27Jul07 | ecosystem: Environmental > Aquatic > Freshwater > Lake | place: Crystal Bog, Wisconsin, USA | collected...
CCTTCGCCGAAGGACTCCGGAGAAGCGAGAACCGAAAACCGACTTCCCCCATTCAGGGAAGGTCATGCGGCCGAGGATCACGACGATCCGAGGCTGTCATGACAAGGCCGGATTCCAAAGCCGTCTTATTGTCGATGTCGGCATCTCTGGCCAGGCTTGAATAGTTAAGCAACTGACCCGTTCGGGCTGCGGTGGCAGCAAGAAACCGGTTGAATGCCATCTGATCAGTTATGCGAATCAAATCTTGAACATCCCGTTGGATGTAAGTCTGAACGTATGATCGATAAAAAAGATCCCGTACTCCGGTACCTTGAGTGTTGACCCGGGGATAAGCGCCTAGCCATATTTGTTGAAATACGTCCTGAAGTGACTTTGGTTTTGCTTGGCTTCGAGTTGAAGTCAACCAATCCTGCGTCGGAACAAAGGGCCGAGAACTCTCTGAGCGACCATCAAGTTCCGCTTGCGCTAAGCCAATCAGATCAAGAATAACAACACATAACGACGTGACTGAGATTCAGAAGTGTTTGCGCAGTGCTCCAGAAGAGTGGTCTTACCCACTTGCCGCGGACCCGTCAGCAACAGGACTGGAAAATTGTTGCTGACTGTGTTTATGGTTTCAGCGAGGGTCCTTTTGTACATGTATTCGTGCATATTGGAATTTAATTCCAATATGCACGAATACGGCTAGTGATTGCGATCACCCATTGGGACATAGTCGCGGAGCGTAGGACCCACATAGATTTGGCGAGGCCGCGCAATCCGCATGCCCGGATCCTCAATCATTTCCTTCCAGTGGGCGATCCAGCCCGGAAGACGACCCAGAGCAAAGAGGACGGTGAACATATTGGTCGGGAAGCCCATCGCGCGGTAGAGAATCCCAGAATAGAAGTCAACGTTCGGATAAAGCTTGCGTTCGATGAAGTAAGGATCTGTGAGCGCAGCCTCCTCAAGTCCCTTCGCGATCTCAAGGATGGGATCATTAATTCCGAGTTCATTGAGAAGTTGGTCGCAGTACTTTTTGAGAATAACGGCTCTGGGGTCGTAGCTTTTATAGACGCGATGACCAAAGCCCATCAGCCTGAAGGGATCGCTCTTGTCTTTCGCCTTCTCAATGTACTTCTTATAGTTGCATCCATCCTTTGCAATCTCCTCGAGCATTTCGATGACCATTTGATTGGCACCTCCATGGAGGGGACCCCAGAGGGCACAAACGCCCGCTGAAATGGACGCAAACAAATTAGCCTGAGAGGATCCGACCATGCGGACGGTCGAGGTCGAACAGTTTTGTTCGTGATCGGCGTGGAGGATGAAGAGGACATCAAGCGCCTTTCGAATGGTTTCGCTCGGCTCGAAGTCTCTCATCGGGGTCGTGAACATCATGTGAAGGAAGTTCGAGACGTAGTCGAGTTCGGGGCGGGTATAGACAAAGGCTTCACCGACAGAACGCTTGTAGGCAAAAGCGGCGAGAACACGAACCTTGGAAAGCAGACGAGTAATGGTCTGGCTGGTTTCCTTGGCGTTGGGATTCGGTTTCAGCAGTTCAGGATGGTAGACCGACATCGAGCAGACCATGGACGAAAGGATGGCCATCGGGTGGGCGTGCCCTGGGTAAGTCATGAAGAAGCTTTTCATGTCTTCATGGATTAAGGAGTGCAAAAGGACCTTGTCCTTGAAATGCGTCAACTGCTCTTCACTCGGCAAATCGCCATGAATCAAGAGATAGCTGACTTCCATGAAGGTCGACTTTTCGCAGAGTTCTGCAATGTCGTATCCACGGTAGCGCAAAATACCGCGATCGCCATCGATGAAGGTGATCGCAGACCGGCAGGCACCGGTGTTCGCGTAGCCCGTATCGAGAGTGAGGTAGCCTGTGGTGGACTGGAGCTTGGTGACATCGATCCCTTTTTCGCCCTCCGTCCCGGTAATGATCGGCAAGTCATATGAATTGCCCGCAATGGTGAGCTTGGCTGAATCGGTCATGGCAGATACCCCAGTGAAACGTTATAAGCTTGTTCCAGAGTGTATCGGCTCCTAGTGAAGCTGGCCAACCCTGTCTGCTGCTCAATCAATGCAATGAATTGTTTAATGGATGGAATACAGCCCGAATTACCTCCCGAAATGCATCGTGTGGCCCTCGGGATTGAATACGACGGATCAAAGTTTGCCGGGTGGCAAATTCAGGCGGGTCGAAGAACGATTCAAGAAGTCCTTGAGGCGGCGCTCTCTGAGGTCGCTAACCAAACCGTCAGGGTCATTTGTGCCGGCCGCACCGATGCAGGCGTCCACGGACTGGCACAGGTGGTCCATTTCGATACGACGGCTTTCAGGACCGCCTATTCCTGGCAGATGGGGGGGAATTCGGTACTTCCTCCCGAAGTCAGGATCACCTTTGCCATGGCTGTGCCTTCCGACTTCCATGCCCGAACCTCCGCGATTGCAAGACACTACCGTTACACCATCCTGAATCGATCGTCGTCCTCGGCGCTGGATGTGGGGCGGGTGACCTGGACACCGCATTCACTCGATGAGGTGCAGATGGCAGAGGGGGCTCAGTTTTTGATTGGCGATCTCGATTTCAGTGCTTTCAGGGCACAATCCTGCCAGTCGAAGAGTCCGAGGCGCATCATGCATTTCATTCATGTCGCAAGGCAGGGCGATCGCGTTCATCTTGATGTCTGCGCCAATGCGTTTGTTCATCATATGGTCCGCAATATCGCGGGAGCCCTCATGGCTGTAGGGGCAGGTAAGCACCCGCCGGACTGGATTCGAGAGGTCCTCGAGGGGCGCGATCGATCAAAGGCCGGTGTGACGGCCCCCCCGGACGGGTTATACTTTGCCGGCGTTCTTTATCCAGAACGATTTGGTCTTCCTGTGCACTCGATATTCAATCATCTCCCCCCCGGTACGACCCGCTTTGTACCCCCGGAATCCTCTGAGGCCGTATCCCTTGCCGAGAACACGCGTTAAAATCTGCGGCCTTACGCGGGCTGAAGATGCCAGAGATGCGGTGAGATTCGGCGTAGATGCCGTGGGCTTGGTCTTCTTCGCCGGAAGCCCCCGTCACGTCACGATCGATTTGGCTCGGCACGTGGTTGCCGAGGTTCCGGCCTTTGTGACGGTGGTTGCCCTCTTTGTGGATGAGGCAGCTGACCGTATTCGGGAGATCCTGAAGGCCGTTAGGGTCGATCTTCTGCAGTTTCATGGCGATGAAGCCCCTGAGTTCTGCGGACAGTTCGGAAAGCCCTGGATCAAGGCAATCCGGATGCGTCCGGGACTTGATCTGAATGATGTGGCGTCTCGCTTTGCCATGGCCGAGGGCATCCTCTTGGATGCCTGGGATCCTGAGGCCCAAGGTGGAACGGGATTGACTTTTGATTGGGGGGAAATACCCCCGGAGATGGCAGAAAGGATCATTCTGGCGGGTGGATTGAGCCCGACCAATGTGGCGCAGGCTCTCGCAGAAGTCGGTCCCTATGCGGTGGACGTGTCGAGCGGCGTTGAAGCCGCCAAGGGAATCAAGGATGCCAACAAAATGGCGGCATTCCTCAATGAGGTACAAGAATTTGACTATCGAAACAATCGGAGCCCCGGCGTACGACTATCCTGATGCGCGGGGCCATTTTGGGCCCTATGGTGGCGTGTTCGTGGCAGAAACCCTCATGGAGCCCATTGATGAGCTCCGCGTAGCCTATGAGCGCTACATGCAGGATCCGGAATTCCTCGCCGAACTCGACAGGGATCTCCAGCACTATGTGGGTCGCCCCTCTCCGATTTACCACGCGGAGCGCCTGAGTCGTCATCTCGGCGGCGCACAGATCTTCCTGAAGCGCGAGGATCTGAATCACACGGGTGCGCATAAGGTCAACAACACCATCGGGCAGGCACTCCTCGCCAAGCGGATGGGCAAAAAACGCATCATTGCAGAGACCGGCGCGGGCCAGCATGGCGTCGCAACGGCGACGGTCGCGGCACGTCTTGGCCTTGAATGCATCGTCTACATGGGGGAAGTGGATGTCGCCCGACAGGCGCCGAACGTCCTCCGCATGCGACTTTTGGGTGCGACAGTGGTCCCGGTGTCCTCGGGTTCGAAGACCCTCAAGGATGCGCTCAACGAGGCCATGCGTGATTGGGTGACCAATGTGGATACGACGTTCTACATTATCGGTACCGTCGCAGGTCCCCATCCTTATCCCGCCATGGTCCGGGATTTCCAATCAGTGATTGGCCGTGAATCCAAGGAGCAGATGATGGCTCAGACCGGCCGGCTTCCCGATGCGCTGGTGGCCTGCGTCGGTGGTGGGTCTAACGCCATCGGCCTTTTTTATCCCTTCATTGGTGACACCGACGTCAGCATGTACGGGGTTGAAGCGGCGGGGGATGGCATCGAGACGGGTCGCCACTCCGCTCCCCTGAGCGCAGGTCGCCCGGGTGTCCTTCATGGGAATCGGACCTACCTGATGGAAGATGAGGATGGTGAAATCATCGAAACCCATTCGATTTCTGCAGGCCTCGACTATCCGGGGGTAGGGCCTGAACACGCCTGGCTCAAGGATATCGGTCGTGCCAACTATGTGGCCATCACGGACACCGAGGCGATGGAAGGCTTCCACACCCTGACTCGGATGGAAGGCATCATTCCGGCACTTGAATCCAGTCATGCCGTCGCCTATGCCATGAAGTTGGCGCCGACTCTGGGCAAAGATCAGCAGATTCTCATCAACCTGTCCGGTCGAGGTGACAAGGACATCAACACCATCGCTGCTCGGGAAGGGATCGAAATATGAGTCGTCTGACATCCAAGATGGCGGCCCTCAAGGCGGCCAACCGAACGGCTCTGGTCCCCTTCATCACGGCCGGCGACCCGAATCCCGACTTTACGCTGCCGGCGCTCAAGGCCCTGGTTCGAGCGGGTGCCGACATCATCGAGGTGGGCGTTCCCTTTTCCGATCCCATGGCCGACGGACCGGTCATCCAGCGGGCCAGCGAGCGGGCTTTGGCTCACAAGATGAGCCTGCGTCGGACGCTGGAAATCGTCAAGGCTTTCAGGCTGGAAGACCAAGAGACTCCGATTGTCCTTATGGGCTACCTGAATCCGATCGAAGCGCTGGGCTATGAGCGATTTCGGGACCTTGCGGTTGAAGCCGGGGTCGATGGGGTTCTGACCGTCGACATGCCGCCTGAAGAATCGGAAGACTTTCTCAAGCTTCTGGAGGCGGGCGGTATCGATCCGATCTTCCTCCTGGCCCCCAACAGCACGCCTGCCCGGATCCAAAAAATGGGTCAGTTGGGGCGTGGCTATATTTATTATGTCGCGCTCAAGGGCGTCACAGGTGCAGGCCACCTGGATCTGGGGGATGTGGAGCGAAAGCTGGCAGAAATTCGGAGTCTGACCTCCTTGCCCCTGGCCGTTGGCTTTGGGGTTAAGAATGCCGAGACCGCGGCCAACATCGGCCGACTCGCGGAAGGGGTCGTCATTGGGAGCGCGCTGGTCAGTCAAATTGAAGCGGCCAAGGACGATACCGCGAAGGCGCTTTCCGAAATTGAAGCCCTGATATCCTCGATTAGAACCGCACTTGACGCGGTCAAAATCCCATCCGCCTGAATCCTAGAGGTCGAACGTGAGCTGGTTTCATAAACTGGTCCCTACCAAAATCCGTACCGAGGCATCGACCAAGGGCACTATTCCCGAGGGTCTTTGGACGAAGTGTCCGAGTTGCAATGCCATCCACTACCGGGCGGAAGTCGACCGGAACCTTTCGGTCTGCATCAAATGCGGACACCACATGCGTCTTAGTGCACGAAAAAGGCTGCATGCCTTCCTCGATCCGGGCAATCGGGTGGAGCTCGCCGAGCATCTGGTTTCCGTGGACGTGCTCAAGTTCAAAGACAGCAAGAAGTACAAGGATCGGCTCGTCCAGGCCCAGAAGAACTCTGGCGAGAGAGATGCGCTCATCGTCGTTGCGGGTCGGCTCGAAGGACGCCCGATTGTGGCTGCGGCCTTCAATTTCGACTTCATGGGGGGGTCGATGGGCTCGGTGGTCGGTGAGCGGTTCATCCGTGGGGTGAATCACTGTATTGCCCAGCGCGTGCCGATGATCTGCTTTGCCGCCAGCGGTGGCGCACGCATGCAGGAATCTTTGCTCTCCCTGTTTCAAATGGCCAAAACCAGTGCGGCTCTGGCTCAGATGGCCAAGGCCGGTATTCCCTTCATCTCGGTGATGACCGATCCGACCATGGGGGGCGTTTCTGCCAGTCTTGCGATGCTCGGGGATATCAATATTGGTGAGCCAGGCGCCTTGATCGGTTTTGCCGGGCCTCGTGTGATTGAGCAGACCGTCAGAGAAAAGCTCCCGGAAGGCTTCCAGAGAAGCGAATTCCTGCTGGAACATGGCGCCCTCGACATGATCGTTGATCGTCGTGAACTGCGGCAAACGGTCTCAGAGATCCTGGAAATCCTCTTCCCGGAAGGGGCTGCCGGGGCCCACGAGCCGCTCATGCTCGGTGTTTCGGAAGACCAGAACTCCGAATCGTAATTCCGATGGGGTTTGCTACGCTGGCCGAGTGGCTGGCATTCCAGGAAACCCTCCACCCTCAGACGATTGATCTAGGGTTGGGTCGGATTCGAGAGGTGCTCAGCCGGTTGGATCTTCCGCCGGTCAGAGCCTTCACGATCAGTGTGGCTGGAACCAACGGCAAAGGCTCCTGTGTTGCGATGCTGGACAGCATCCTTCGCGCGGCGGGCTATCGGGTCGGTACCTATACCTCTCCGCATATCCTCCGTTACAACGAACGCATCGGAATCAATGGGGTACCTGCTTCCGATGAGAGGCTGCTTCAGGCGTTTGAGCGCATTGAAGCGGCCCGCGGCGATATCTCGCTGAGCTTTTTTGAATTCGGGACGCTGGCGGCCTTGATCCTCTTTTCCGAGGAAGATCTTGATGTTCATCTCCTGGAGGTCGGATTGGGCGGGCGTCTGGATGCCGTCAATGTCGTCGATGCGGATATTGCGCTGATTGCGAGTATCGACATTGATCATCAGGACTGGTTAGGAGATAACCGAGAGTCCATCGGATTTGAAAAGGCGGGGATCATCCGGAGCGGAAAGCCGGTGGTTTTGGGCGACCCCGACGCGCCGAAGACCGTTGTCGATGTGGCTGAAGAAAAGGGCGCGCCTTGTTATCGATCCGCTATCGATTTCTCCTTCCGTCTCGAAGGCCAGACCTGGTTCTGGGTTGGAGACACTCGCACAAGGGGTCCTCTCCCGTTTTCTGCGATTCCGGGCGATCATCAGTTTCTCAATGGCTCGGCGGTGATTCAGTGTCTGGAACTCTTACCGGATGCCCTTCGCGTTAGTGAGGAAGCGATCTGCGAGGGGCTTCGAAAAGTCCGTTTGCCGGGTCGTTTTCAGTTCTTTCCCGGAGAGACGCCCGTGTTGCTTGATGTGGCCCATAATCCCCAGTCGGTGGGAATCCTTGCCCGGCATCTGGCAAAAAACTATCCGGATAAAAAAATCCGCGCCGTTTTCTCCGTGATGCGTGATAAGGATATCTCGGCGATTGTGCGGCTGATTCAGGATCAGATTGAGGCCTGGTATCTCGCTCCTCTGAGCATGACCCGGGCTGCTTCCCCTGTAGAATTGGCGGAAATCCTCCATAATGCGGGGGTGGATCGCGTAGAGGCGGGATTCGCCGGGGTCGGGGAGGCGTTAGCCGCTGCGAAGGGGGCCTCGGGCCCGGACGACATGATTCTCGTATTTGGTTCTTTCTTTCTGGTTTCTGATTATCTGGCCATGCTGGCCTGAGACGGGGGGGTCTTGATGGACGAGCAAGTGAAGCGACGGTTGATGGGGGCGGGGATCCTTTCGATCCTGGCAATAATCGTCGTGCCTTATTTCTTTGAGGACAAGGCGCCTAAAACAGCCACGGAACTTCCGTTGCCCGTGGAATCCCAGTCACTGGCCTTACCCAAGGATGAAACTACCGCCGCGGAAAAGCCACGCGCCGAAACCCCGTTGCCACAGACTCAGCAGGCCCCGGCATCGAAGAAACGGGCCTATACGGTCGTCCCCCTTGAAGAACCCAAGCCCCAGGCCACCCCGTCGGCTGCCGTGGCCCCAGAGGATGCGGGTCAGGCCCCAGTGTCTGAAGACTATCCTGAAGAACCCGTTGCCGAAAGTCGGGGGCCGGTCATTCTCGATCCCAAGGCACCTCAGACCAAGTCTGGATTGACGCCGAAACTCCAGCATCCGCTGGCCGATGTCCCGCCCGCCAAGGTGGCCACGGACGCTTTGGATCGTCCGAAACCCCCAGCCAAAAAGCCTGAGGCCATGAAGCCGGCGAAATCGACCCCTCCCCCAGTCGCTCAGGTCATGGAGGCCCCGGTGAAAAAACCGGTCGCCCCGCAGGAGAGCCTGAAAAAGCCGGTGACTGTGGCCGCCGCTCCGGTGGCAAAACCGCCCGTCTCGTCTGCCAGTCCTGCAAAGCCGGCAGTCCCCTCGAGCTATCTGGTTCAGGCCGGCACGTTCAGCGATGAAAATAATGCCAAGGCCTTGGTGGAAAAGTTGAAGAAGCGGAGCCTTCCGGTCCGCATGCAGGTGGTGGAAGGTCTGAATGGCAAGGTCTATCGGGTGACCGTGGGCCCCAATCTCGATCATGCGCGGGCTGAGCAGATTCAAAAGCAGCTTTCCGAACAGGATGGCGTCCGTGGCCTGATTCTTCAGGGGCATTGAGCGTGTCTGATCTTTGGAAGTCCTTGAGTCCCATTAGCATTTTGATTGCATGGCTTTGAACTGGCTGGATTTGCTGATGGTGGGGGTCATGGGCCTTTCAGGGCTGGTGGGCCTGATGCGTGGGCTGGTGCGCGAGGTCCTGTCTTTGATGACCTGGGGTATCGCCATCTGGGCGGGTATCCGCTTTAGTCATGATCTGGCCGTGCTGCTTGAGACCGTCATTCCCTCTCCGACCGCTCGAATTGCTGCTGCCTTCGGCTTGCTCTTCATCCTCACCTTGATCATGGCAGGCATGTTGGGCTTCGTTCTGGCAAGAATTCTCGAGACCACCGGCCTTTCAGGCGTTGACCGTATGGCCGGCCTCCTGTTCGGCGTTGCGCGAGGGGTCTTGATCCTGACGGTTGGGGTCTTCCTGGCGCGCTCCACGCCATTTCCCAAAGAGCCCACCTGGCAGGCCTCGCAACTCATTCCCGTGTTTCAATCGCTTGCCATTTGGATGGAAGCTCAGGTCCCCCCCGGCTTTTTGCCGCGCTTGGGGGAAAAATCCCTTTCCCACTGATTGCAGTAATACAAAGCTATGTGTGGTATTGCCGGTATCGTTTCGACTCAGGAAGTCAACCAGGAACTCTATGAGGCCCTGACGGTTCTTCAGCACCGGGGGCAGGATGCTGCCGGTATCGTGACCTGCGAACGTGATCGTTTCCATCTCCGGAAGGGAAGCGGTCTGGTTCGTGATGTCTTTCATACCCGGCACATGATGAATCTCCGGGGCACCATGGGCATTGGTCATGTCCGCTACCCGACGGCGGGTTGCACCAGTTCCTCTGAAGCTCAGCCCTTTTACGTCAATTCACCCTATGGCATCACCCTTGCGCACAATGGGAATCTGACGAATGCCGAGACCTTGAAGCATGAGCTGTTTGTTCAGGACCAGCGTCATCTCAATACGGATTCGGATTCTGAAGTTCTCCTGAACGTCTTCGCTCACGAATTGCACGAGCTCGGTAAGCTCCGCATCGGGCCGCAGGACGTCTTTCAGGCCGTCAAAGCCGTTCACGAACGCTGTCGGGGGGCCTACAGTGTGGTCGCCATGATCACCGGTTTCGGCGTGCTGGCATTCCGCGATCCGCATGGGATTCGTCCTTTGGTCTATGGGGAGCGGAAAACCGAGGCGGGCACCGATTTCATGTTTGCTTCAGAGAATGTCGCGCTCGATGTGCTGGGCTTTAACACGATCCGGAATGTCGATCCCGGCGAAGCCATTTTCATTGAGCGGGACGGGACCGTGCATTCATTGCAGTGCGCGAAGAATCCCGTGTTGTCGCCGTGCATTTTTGAATATGTTTATTTTGCGCGCCCTGATTCGATTCTGGACGACATTTCGGTCTATCGGGCCCGACGTCGCATGGGCGACAAGCTGGCTGACAAGATTCAGAGGCTCCGTCCAGACCACGACATCGATGTGGTGATCCCGATCCCGGATACGAGCCGGACGTCGGCTTTGCAGCTCGCCAATAAGCTGGGCATCAAGTATCGCGAAGGCTTTATCAAGAACCGCTATATCGGTCGGACCTTCATCATGCCTGGGCAACAGTTACGCCGGAAATCGGTCCGACAGAAACTGAATGCGATCGGGATGGATTTCAAGGATCGTAACGTTCTTCTGGTCGATGACTCGATTGTCCGTGGCACGACGTCGGAACAGATCATTCAGATGGCCAGAGATGCAGGTGCGCGGAAGGTTTATTTTGCTTCAGCGGCGCCCCCCGTTCGCTATCCCAACGTCTATGGCATCGACATGCCGGCCGCTCATGAATTGATTGCGCATGGTCGCACCGAAGCCGAGATTGAGAAGGCATTGGGGTGCGACTGGCTGATCTATCAGGATCTCGAGGATCTGATTGCGGCGGTTCGCCGGGGTAATCCCGAGATCAACGAATTTGATACCTCCTGTTTCGATGGCCGCTATGTGACCGGCGATGTCGATCAGGACTATCTCGATCGTCTTTCCAATAATCGAAACGACAAGGCCAAGTCGACCCGCGAGGGCACCGACAACATCATCGGCCTTCACAATTCAGGTTGATAGATCCCTTGAGCGAAAACGACAACATCTTGGATTGGTCTCAACTCGATCCTGAGACCCAGGCCATTCGGATCGGACATCGGAGAACGCCGGAAGGGGAACATTCCGAGCCGATCTTCACAACATCAAGCTATGTGTTCGCCAGCGCAAAGGACGCGGCCGATCGCTTTACCGGAAAGGTGCCCGGAAATATCTACTCGCGGTTCACCAATCCGACCGTTCGGGCCTTTGAGGAGCGACTGGCCGCACTTGAAGGCGGTGAGCGTTGTATCGCAGTGGGTTCCGGTATGGCGGCCATTGCCACGATGGCTTTCGGCCTCCTGAAGGCGGGAGACCATGTGGTCTGCTCACGGGGCGTTTTTGGCAACACCGTCCTTTTATTCCAGAACTTCCTCGGCAAGTTCGGGGTCGAGACCAGCTTTGTGGATCTCGTCGATCCGAAGGCCTGGGAGGCCGCGATCCGGCCTAATACCCGACTTCTTTTTGCAGAGACTCCTTCGAATCCGATAACGGAAGTTGCGGACATCAGCCTCCTGGCCCAGTTAGCTCATGACCATGGCGCACTGCTCGCGATCGACAACTGTTTCTGCACCTCTGCGCTTCAGAAGCCTTTGGCTCTCGGAGCGGATCTGGTGATTCATTCGGCGACCAAGTATCTCGATGGTCAAGGCCGATGCGTCGGCGGGGCAATTGTCGGGGGCCATGAGCTCCTGGAAAAGGGCATCTATCCCTTCCTCCGAACCGGAGGTCCTTCGATGAGTCCTTTCAACGCCTGGGTGTTTCTGAAGGGGCTTGAAACGCTGGGTCTTCGGATGCGGGCGCACAGTGAGAATGCGCTCAAATTGGCACAGTGGCTGGAGTCCCAGTCGTGGGTCAGGCGCGTCAACTACCCATGGTTGGCGTCACATCCGCAACATGCGCTCGTGCGCCGGCAGCAAACGGGCGGCGGCGGTATTGTCAGCTTCGAGGTCGAGGGGGGCAGGGAGGCTGCCTGGCGGCTCATTGATGCCACACGCCTGCTTTCCATCACTGCAAATCTGGGGGATGTGAAGACGACCATTACCCACCCTGCGACCACCACGCACGGACGTTTGACCGAAGTTGAGCGGGAGACCGCAGGGATTCGCGAGGGTCTGGTGCGAATCGCCGTGGGCCTTGAAGCATTCAATGACATTCGCGATGACCTGGCTCGCGGGGCCCCCTGATCGCTCTTTTCTCTTTATTTGTCGAATTTAAAACGCACTTAGCACTCCTATGAAAGTTACGATTTTTGGTTCGGGTTATGTGGGTCTTGTCACCGGTGCCTGTCTTGCCGAGGTGGGAAATGACGTGGTGTGCGTCGACATTGACCAGGGCAAGATCGATCGCCTGAATAATGGGGATGTGCCGATCCATGAGCCGGGGCTCGATGCCTTCATTGAGCGCAACCGTCAGGCCGGTCGTCTTCATTTCACGACCGATATCGATGAGGGCGTCCGACACGGTCTTTTTCAATTCATCGCCGTGGGAACGCCGCCGGATGAGGACGGCTCGGCCGACCTTCAATACGTCACGGCCGTCGCACGCTCGATCGGCGAAAGGATGTCGGACTACCGCATCGTCGTCAACAAATCGACAGTTCCCGTCGGGACGGCGGATCTGGTCAGGGAAACGATTCTTGGATCGCTGGAGAAACGACAGGCCACCCTGGAGTTCGATGTCGTTTCCAATCCGGAATTCCTCAAGGAAGGCGCTGCGATTGAAGACTTCATGAAGCCCGATCGCATCGTGGTGGGAACCGATAACCCGAGGACCACCGAACTCCTTCGTGCACTCTATTCGCCCTTTAACAGGAACCATGATCGGATGGTCTGCATGGATATTCGTTCTGCAGAGCTCACCAAATACGCGGCCAATGCCATGTTGGCCACCAAGATCAGTTTCATGAACGAACTCGCCAATCTGGCGGAGCGCCTGGGGGCAGACATCGAGCAGGTTCGTGTCGGGATTGGTTCGGATCCTCGCATTGGGTACCACTTCATCTATCCGGGTTGCGGTTACGGTGGCTCCTGCTTCCCCAAGGATGTCAAAGCCCTCGAACGGACCGCACGGGATGTCCAGTACTCCGCACAGCTCCTGAAAGCCGTCGAGGACGTCAACGAACGACAGAAATCCCGCCTCTTTGAAAAGGTGGATCGCTACTTCTCAGGCGACATTGAGGGAAAAACCTTTGCGGTCTGGGGCTTGGCCTTCAAGCCGAATACGGATGACATGCGCGAAGCCTCGAGCCGTACCTTGATGGAGCACCTTTGGGCCAAGGGGGCGAAGGTCAGGGCCTTTGATCCGGTTGCAATGGAAGAAACCCATCGGATCTATGGGGATCGCGACGATCTGACCTTGGTCAACTCACCGGATGAGGCGCTTCTGGGCGCATCGGGACTGATTATCGTTACCGAGTGGAATGTCTTCAGAAGCCCTGATTTTGAAAGGATTCGTTCCACGCTGAGTCGCCCTGTGATCTTTGATGGCCGTAATCTCTACGATCCTTTGCTTCTCAAGGGGCTCGGCATCGACTATTACGGCATTGGTCGCGGCGAATCGATTCACCGGCCAGTTAACGCGAAGGCGTGAAGATCGAGCGAACCTCAGCGCTCAATGAAATCGAAGCTTCTCGCTGGGAGCAAATTCGGAGTCACGGGAAGTCTCGTTTTATCTGGACGCACGGCGTCTTGCGCTGGGGGGGAGTGATGTTTGCCTTTTCCCTCGGGCTTTTTCAGCACGCTCACTATGGTGCGGTCTTCAGTCTTGAGGGTCGCTGGGACGTCCGTTTTCTCGTCGCGCTGGTGACCTGGATCTTTGTCGGCTACGGTTATGGGCGCTCCTCATGGAATCGAATGGAGGAGCGTTATCACGTCTACCTCTCATTGAAAGGTCGGTCCCGGCTTTTCTGAAGACGTCCCTGCGTTTGAGTGGGGCGCTTGGAGGGTCAGTGGGCGATCTCCATCTGACCGATATCCCCCTCATCAGTCGCCCATAGGCATGGAAGCCCCAGTTCTCGTAACCATGCTACCCCCTCTTTTCCCTTGAGCATTGCAATCGTGCTGGCGCTTCCGGCGATCAGTGCGATGGGGGCAATCACGCTGACACTTTGAAGTCCTTCAACGGGCCATCCGGTTCGTGGATTCAGCAGATGGCAATACCGTTTGCCATCGATCACGAGGGCGCGTTCATAGTCGCCACTGGTGGTGACGGCCCCCTCCGTGAGTTCCAGGCTGGCCATGAGCGTGTCGGGCAGGCGGGGGTGATGAATCCCGATCTCCCAGGGACTTCCGTCAGGATGGGGACCGATGATGCGAAGGTCACCTCCAAAGTTAACGACCCCATGAGCAATTCCGAGTGACTTGAGCACGGTGGCGGCGCAATCGGCGGCATATTCCTTGGCAATACCGCCCAAGTCGATTTCCATTTGTGGTCTTGAGAAAAAGAGGCGATGGCCCTCGATAGAGATCTTCTCAAAACCAATGGCGGGGGTGAGTTGGTCGATCACCGCCGGATCCGGAAGTTTTTGCCCTTCCTGAAAAGTCCAGGCCTTTCGAAGAACTCCCGAGGTAATGTCAAAGAGGCCGTCACTTTGGATAAAACAGGTCTTGGCGTACTCGAGAAGGCCCATCAATTCAGCATCCACTTCAAAGCCTTGGGGCTGATGGGCCTCGACATTTAACCGGGAAAGGACGCTTTCTGGACGATAACGGGAATAGCGCCCTTCAATCCGTTCGACTTCAGCGACGACCGCCAGTCGGGCGGCTTCAGCCTCACGGGAATGATGGGAATAAATATTCAAGTGGCACGGCGATCCCATGGCGCGAAAAGGGAATCGGTAGCGCTCCATGTCCATTCAGCAAGGCGTCATGGGGGAAAGCAAAAAATAGCCCCCACTATTGGCAACCGAGGGCGGTCCCAGTGACCTTGCGCGACGCCGTTGCGGGGGTATCGAGTCCTCCGACAACGACACGGGCTTCAATGCTGCAGGGGTTTGTGCCTGGAATCAGTGAAATCGTGCCGGACCATTGTCCATTGGGCTTGATGTTGTTAATCAGGGCGTTGGGGGAAGGCAGGGGGGAGCCGTTAGCGTAATTGATGGACACCAGTGTCGCCGCGGGAAGGGCCATCCCTTTGATGAGCTTGATTTGGCCCGCCACAGACAGAACGCCCGTCTTGGCATT
>Ga0007859_1000263_pt1 | contig 14898 bp, 13 predicted proteins | sample CryBogCBH27Jul07_FD_71222 | JGI IMG/M metagenome (GOLD analysis project Ga0007859, IMG submission 71222) | Freshwater microbial communities from Crystal Bog, Wisconsin, USA - CBH27Jul07 | ecosystem: Environmental > Aquatic > Freshwater > Lake | place: Crystal Bog, Wisconsin, USA | collected...
GTGTGGAATGAGCGTTTTGAGTATTAAGCCATTCTGGCTGTGAGCGAACTTGGCTTGCGAATGTGTATGGGTCAACTGGTGCTGTACCATCACCCATTAGCGCTTTGCCAATCATTGCTCCGTAACCCGTAGTTGCGCCGAGTTGGATGTCGGCAGGGTTAATTTCTAGCAGGCTTGAAAGTGTGTTAACGTAAGGCGAGGCAAGGTCTGATACCTTGGCTCCGCCTGCAATCTGGTCAGCAAATGGCTTGTATGTATTCATAGCCGCTGTTCTAAACTGTTGCTCGGCTGTGCTGGCATCGTAGCCAACCGCACCTTGCGCCATGTTCAATGCATACTTGTCGAAGAAACTTGTATCTTTGCCGTCTGGGCTGTATTGCCCATAGACGCCGTATTGCTGTGCAAGTTGAGCCAACTGCGTAGATTGTGCCGCAATCGTTCCACCTTTAGCCTGTGGGTCTAAGGTGCCATGCTGTGCCATGAACTGCGTAATCTGTTGGTCAGATGCGTTAGGATGTTGCAGAATCCATGTGGTTACATCTTGTCCAGAATTGACGGCATTTTGATCTACAGTGCCAGGGGCTTGCTTGATATCTGTCACTTGTGCGCCAAGTTGTTGTGGCGTTAACTTTACACCAAGTTGGTTGGCGAGAGCAACGGCCTTACTATAGGCGGCGTTGTAATCTGTGTTGTATTGCTCTGGCGCAGATACGCGCTTAATCTCTGCAAGGCCGATGTCGCCAGGATGTTGTTGCGCCCATTGGGTATTAGCAAACTCGGTAGTCCAACGAGTCGGCGCCCAGTTCTGAGCGATGGCCGTTGAGAGAAGGTTGCTAAGTTCTGGTACGGACGCGATGAACTTTGCTTGCTCGCCATATTTCGACATAAAGTCGGCTTTGATTTGAGCAGGCGTCTCTAACTTACCATTGGAGTAATACTTGCCTTGATACTCGCCAGTGAAGGGATTGTCTTGATAATTTAAAACGCCCTTAACAGTCTTGTATGTACCACCCGTGGTAGATTGACCAGCGCCTAACGCTGGGCCAGTGAAACCAGTAGCCGTTGCAACTTTTGGCTTTGCGCTTGTAGCCGTTGTTGGTTGCACATCGGGTGTATGCGTAGCAGTTTTTTGCGCTAGCGCAGCAGCATCTGCTGCGTAATTTTGTGGGGTAGTTGTTCCACCACCAGTAGCAGTAGGATTTGGGTGGGCAGTCTTTTGTTCTTCTTCAAGTGCGGTTTGCGCTAATTCAAGTGACTGACGTGCTAGACGTCCACGTGTGCCAGTGCCTTGTTCATTTACGCGAGCAGTCCAGTAATCAACTTGCTCTTGAAGCGAAGCGTCTGCTGGTAATGGCTTGTTAGGATCTATTTTCTTAGTAGCCATTAGATGCTCTTCATCTGTTGTAGCGCCTGTGTCATACCGTCGAAGTACCCCGTCGCTGCCTTGTAGGATTGCGCGTCTGCGCTACCTGAAATAATTTGTGCCAAGAATCCCTGCGGGTCAATGCCAGTAGTGGTTTGTGTGCCAGTAACGTCTGAGCGTTTTCCAGTTGGGCCATAAGCAGTTACGCCTTTATAGGTGCCTTGGTTGGCACGTTCGGCGGCTAGAAGTTCTTGGCCGTACTGTTGAATCTCTTGCGCCGTAGCATTGCGACCAGCCAAAGACTGCATGGCTGCATTAACTTGTGCCTCAATATCTTGAGGGGAAGTTTGGGTAAGGTAACTTGTATCGGTATTCGTTACCATGTTTGCGTAAATGTTTGCGCCACCACTTGAAGCGGCTGCAAGCATTTGAGCGTAAGTTGTTGTTGGAACTGTAGTGGTTGCAGGTGTAGTTAATGTAGTCACTATACTGCCCTTCTAAATACGCCAGTTACAACACTAGCCAGTTGTGGATCGGATACGGCAAGGCTATCCATGTAGGAATACCACGCATCTTGCGCTGCGCTGTATCCTGGAAGATGCTTGCCGTTGTAAGTATTGGCAAGCAAATCCGCGTGGTATTGCTTATAGTTGTCCAGAATCTCGGAAATCTTTTTGCCTTGCGGTGATACTGCCAAGATTCCCTTATCCTGCATTGCGGTAAATTGAGTGATGGCCTTTTGCGCCATCTCAACCTTGGTAGGGTTGTTGTAATCTGCATACCAGATTGGATTGCTTTGGCCATAATCTGCCGTAATCTGCTTCCAGATTTGTGAGGCTTGATACATACCCTGCTTGTCGCCAGAAGCGCGAAGGTTATTCATATCTGACTGGTAGGCGGTGTAATCCGCTGACAAGTCTTGCCATCCTTGCTTTACGTACAAGGCGCTGATAAAGTCTTTGGATGTTACCCTTGCGCGGAAGTGGTTAATGAGCAACTTGTTCTCAACGGCTAACGCATCCTTGCTATCGGCTACCTGTGGGATAAGGTAAGGCGCAGCAGTTGAATAATTAGGGTTATTCAGGATAGGCTGGTTGTTGTTAATCCAAGTAACGGTAGAATCTGCCAATGGGGCGTAAGCGCCACTAGTGCCAGATGTGGTACGGGCAACCGTATAGGATAATGCTCGCTCACCATTATCGGCAATAAATTTGTTCAGCGCAGCAGGCGCTGTGTATTTTGCGCCAGTTGTAGGATCCGTCTGGTTGAGCAGGTTCAGATACTCAGAGCGTAGCGTCTGCATGTTCTTGTCGTAATAGTCATTGCTGACTGTTGGAGCCAGTGGCAAGAAGAAAGCAAACAATCCCTTAATGATAAGGTTTGTTTGAGCGTTATGCTCAATCTTGGTGAGAATCTGTTGCTGTTGAAACGCTGGCAAAGATGTGAAATTGGTTGGCAAATCACCATGGTAATAAGCCGCCATGATGGCAGACAACTTAGAGTTGTAAACGGTTGACTCGCGGTCATCCATGCTCATGCTATTCCACAAGTCACGCATGGTAGATGATGGCATAAACGTGTCAATAAAGTTCTGTGATGGATAACCACCATTGGCCAGGTTGACGGCTTTGTCCGTCCATGGAAACTTCTTAGATAAATCAGTCAATGCAAAGTTTAAGAATGGGCTGATTCCTGGTGGTTTAATTTCTGGAAGTACGCTAAGAAGCGAAGATGTATTACCAGAAATTGATGATGGTAAACCAGTAAATTGTTTAAGCCCAATGGCATTTAAGCCACGCATGATGGCATTGCCAGCCTCACCAAGGCCAGGATAAACGATGTACTTCTGGCCGTTGGCATCTGTATGCACAAATCCAGGATTGTTTAATCCCTGCTGGATGATCTGAAAATCACGAAATGCCTGTGGGTTTGATAGAATCAAACGACCAGTACGGCGCATGGCCTGCTCTTGGGCGAAATAAAACGGTAGCAAACTACGGTGCATTGTAGCCCATTGGCTACGAATAGCAGGTGAGTGAATCGCTGGAATCATATCTCGCGTAGCCTGCATCTGAGATAAGCGTACAACCTCACTACGATCCATCAAGCCCATATCAAGCAATGCTTGATTGTTTTGACGTGCACGCATGTAAAAATCGTTATACAAAGGTTGACGAGAAATCCAGTCCATGACTGGTGTAACAAACTTAGAATATCCCATTTGCTCAACTCGTTGCAAGGCCTTGGAAATTGTAGGCATTTCATACCGACCCAAAACCTTGATTGGCTTGGACATCTGAGGCAGTTGCTTCAATTCCTTTTCGGAAATTGTTTCGCTTTTGGCGATGCGGTTGACAATATCCATGTTAATGGTATTGTCTGCGCCGTGAACAAGCCCTTGCAAGTTGTCAATTTGCGCTTTAGCAAACGACTCTGGAACGGCCTTTGTGTAGCCATCCATAATCCCGCGATACTCTTTGTACATGTTCGGATTGCGTAGATTGGCCGCTTGGCCATCTACCAATCGAGCAAACTGTTCATTTAGTGGCAAGGCTGCAAATTCAGGATTTTTACGTGCATTGATAAGCGCACGTGCTATATCCCTTTGCCCAAAATCGGCTGCAGCATTGTTGATATTTTTAGCCCAATACTTATCGTAAGTATGATCTGTACTTGTCAGCCCTTGGATTTCTTCTCCAGGCACCGTGCCATATCCCTTTTGTTTATGGAAAATATCTACATGGTCATCTGCCGTAAGTTCTTGGCTAGCATTGTGCGCCGCAGAAACTGCTGGTGTTGGAAGATATGTGCCAGTTTCCTCAGCACGTTCAATCATATATTTAATTTTGTCGTCTACAAGGTAGGAACCAAGATTAGATTCTTTGAATCTGGTCGCCATATACGAAAATGGCATAACACGATAACGCTTATCTTGCAAACCAACAATGGCATTATTAATGCCCTGCTTGGAATCAGTGAGTTTATTTAACTTATCAAGCGTAGACATGCGCTCGTCAAGTTCTTTAGTAATCTCATTAGACTTTACGGGAACTGATTTGCCAGTTGCCAATTCTGCTTCTTTGGCATTTTTATCGGTTTGCGTAAGCGCGTCATCCATTTTGTCAATGTGAAAGTTTTGATATTTTTCCGACAAATTAAGCGTGCTGGCGGCTAAACGTTGTCCAAGATAACTTACCAAGCCACGACGCATAACTTGTTGTAAAACTTCACCAGTGGATACACGAATACCAAAAGCAGGTGAAAGAAGAGCCAATGGGGCAAAAATTACATTGGTATATTTGGTAAAAAAGTCGTCAACTGGCGAATACAAAGCCCCATAGGCTTTGGCTTCGCGAAGTGCGGTGCGAGTCTTTTTCAAATCTAGAAGGGCGCCTTGATAACGCTGGCTGTAAGTGATAGCAAGTGGGCGTTGTCCACCGCCATGCTCAGGTAGCATATCAACGCTACCAACGTCACGGCCTTGGTTAACGGCATACACACTAGGATCATAATTACTAGGTGCGCTAGCGTCATGTAAGTCGCTAAACAAGTGAGCAGATTGAGAATCTGCCACGCCAAGATTTTTAAGGACTTCTTGATTTAAAACGTGCATGTTGGATACGCGCAAATCATTATTTGTCTGCATAATCATGGCGCCAGCACGTTCTAACGCAATGTTATGTGGCATGGACAGCAATGCTGTATCGTATGTAGTCTTTGCAAAACCAGGGTCTTTTACGTCAAAAACGTGAGACGATAAACTATTTGCATCTGTGTCGTAGGATAATGGTTTTTCACCAGTAAACGTACGTACTTTGTTTGCAAGCGCATTTATCATGGCGCCCCTACCAGGGGCGTAAAATAATGCAGGCTTATTAAGTTTAAATACCTGTTCCTGTGTTACTTCACCAGTTTGGGCATTGGTAACAGAACGTGTTTTAAACCTTTGGGCTAGTTGGCCAGATTCATCTAGTGCTTGCGTGCCATCTGGGTTTAATACAGGCTCCATGACTGCGCTTTTGCGTGGCAAAAGTAGATTTAAAGATTCGTTATAGTTGGTTGCATTTTTACTATTACGAATGGCATCTAAGCCAATTTTTTCGCTAAGGCGTTTACCAACTGTTCTAGATGGCAAGGAAAATGCAGTAAGGGCATGCTCGGATCTGTCGGCCAAATCGGCCGAATAAAGAGTTTGTTTTGCAACCTGGTCGAAGCCATTGGTGTCGTTAATTTTAACCATAGCGCGAATTGTTGCCTGCGACCATTGGTTTGCTTTGCCGTATTTATACCAGATCAATCCCGCTTTGTCGCTGTCGCTCATTGCTTGATTTTGAGCAATACTCACAATGTCTTGACGCGCTGCGCGTTGAGCGCCATTAAGCGGATTCGCCATAGCGGCGTCATATTGTTCTGGGGAGAAAATCTTTTTTACTGCTACACCAGCGGTAAAGTCGGACATACCACCCGCGCTAGAAGCAAATGGCAGTGTATTCTTTGGAATTACTTTGCCAGTTGTTGGGTCAATCTTATTGACTGGCATTCCCTTTTCGTCACGCACAATCTCGCCAGTGGCAAAATCTATTTCTTTGACAAGCGCAATATGGTCGCCACGACGAAGTTCAGAACCTAATTTTCCAAGGTTGGCAAGTGGGTCTGTTTCAAAATCAAATGAGGCATCCGCTACGCCAGATACAATTTGACCAACGCCGCTATTGGTATTTGCCAATGCGCCAAGGCCAGGGATGTAAGAAAGCCCGTGAGCCAAATCCCTACCAGCAGATACTAAGTAGTTTGGGTCATTAGATTTGTTAAAGGAATCTCGAAATGATGGGACGACACGACCAAGAATTTGACGTTCACCCATACCTGCAAGGTCTGCTCCAAGAGCAGCGCCAGCAATAGTTCCTTCTGGGCCAGCAATAGTTCCAATAACTCCGCCAGCAACTACACCTAGCGTACCAAGCAACCCCGCACCAACTCCATGGTCTGCGTATAGGCTGTGAATAAATTTATAATCTTTTTGAATTTCTTGTAATGGCTTGTTAGCCCATGACATTGCAGTGCCAATGGCCTTGCCAATAACAGGCACCTTTTCAACTGCGCCAAGTGCTTGACCTGGAAAGTTTTTAAGGTCATTCCAAAATCCGCCCTGTGAAGGGGCTGGTGTAGCAGGAGCCGTGGCGTCGGCAGTAGCAGATGCTGTAAGTGTAGATGCGATAGGCGTGCTAGAAGGAGTAACTAAACTCATTGACCCGCCTTTTCTTGCAAAGATTCTAGTCTTGTTTTAATTACAGCGTTGGCGACATCTGGAATGTCCTTTAACGCATTGCGCCACCATGTTGCGGAATTGTATGTAGCAACATGTTCATCAATCGCTTTGGCAATCGCTGTCATGTGAGAAGTAGCGGCAAGAGTGTTAAATACATCTTGGCTACCTGATTGAATACCAGCGGCAGCAAGGCCAGGGTTTTGCTTAACAAACATCTGGTTGCCCTGAACCATATCATTAGCACTGCTAACATTAGGTATATTTACCTGCGGATCCATGGGTTACTTCCCTAGTGCAGTTGCGAGTTGTTGCAATTCTGGTGAAGCGTCTGGATGTGACGCTAAGGTTTGAACGAGGCTCTTGGCCGATTGTCCAGTTTGCATTGTTTGCGCTGGATGGATGCCAAGGGCTTCTGGCCCTGGTCCTGCTCCCAATGGGGAGCCAGCAGTAACTGGTTCGTTAGGACGTTGCGTAGGTGCAGACAATGGTGTGACATTCATCTGTGCCTGTTGTGCTTGTGATTGTCCATTCGATGCCGCTTGTGCAATTTGAGATGGAGTCATCTTCTGGCCTTGTACGCCACTAGCAGACATAGGCGCCTGCGCCTGTAAGTTCGCTAAATCTTGTCCATCGCCGTAATTAGGCATACCAGAGATATACCGTTGTGCTTGCTTAGATGCGACACCGCCATCAGTTCTGCGCGACATGGCGCCAGGAAGGGATGGTGTAGTCGAAGGCTTCGCGGCCTGTGGCATACCTATTCTCCTTCGTTAAGTGTTTCGATGGTGCGGGCTGCATATTCGTGGAATGATTTTTGGTCTTCCACAAACTCTGCTTGTGTTTCTAACATCGCGCTGAGTATTTCAAAAAACTCTGCTGCGACATGCGAAAGCAGGGCAAAGATATCCCATTTTGTAAACTGAGTTGACGCTCTGCCCTGCTCGTCTGACATGAACTACTTAGTCTTTCGTGGTGTACCCGCGGTTGTTCCGCTACCCTTGGTGCCAGAAGGTTGTCCGCTGTACTTAATGTTTGATGTTCCAGTACCTGCTGGTCCTGACTTTGGTTGAATCTTTGTCTTTTGTGTTACCGCAGCAGATGAACTATGTCCACCTTGTGCTTTAGGCTTTGGTACACTTGTGGTAAGTGATGCTTTGAGTGGCTTTGCCATTGTTATTCTCCTATAGGTTTTTGTCAACCAGATAATTACGCTGGTTGCCTTCTGGTTACGTTGGCCGAGAGATTCGGCTGACCAGAAGATGAAAGTCCTGCGGCTAACTGCTGTAGCGCAGATGGTGCTTGTTGCTGTGGTTGGTTAGGAAGCGCCCCAGAAGGAGCCTGTCCTGGGCTTTGAGGCTCGCCAGCGGCTGCTTCTTCTGGGGATGCTGCGGGCTGCGCAAATGCAGCAACTACAAGGTCCTCGATATTATCGCCTGCTTGACGACCCTTGATGACCTGAGCCATAGCCGTAAGAATCTTTGATGGATCTTGCCCTTGTGCTGCCATTGCTGGCAGTGCTTGTGAGTAGGAAGCCATTGCGCTCATAAGCGAATCGCGTAATTCTTCAACCTCAACTTTTTGTTCCTCTGAAGTTACATTCATATCCCAAGGCATTTGACGACGCAAGAAGTCGCGTGAGATTAATTTATCTCCGCGTGCTTGCAATCCGAATACCAAAGCACGGTTTGGATCTAGTCCAGCCATCATGCCGTAAGATACATCTACCCAGTAATCACCAGCGATGTCGCGTGATGGGGTGTAGTTAATTTCATAAGGTGCGCCAGAGACAACTCCGCGCACTTCCTTCTCAACATTGCCAAATAACTTTTCGTCCATCATAAAGCACAGACGCATTACCTGACGGAATACTTCTGAGAAGACAGCCTGTGCTGTCTTAACTTGTGTATCAAATCCACCCATAAGGGCTTCTACACCACGGCCTGTGACGATAGAGCCAGACTGTTGGCCGAGGCGACCTTGTGGGTAGCGTGAGCCTACACGTAGTTCTTCATCAAGCGTGGCAGCCTCTTGGAAGATTCCATTAGGAATATCAAGCCCAACACGGCGAATCTTCTCTGGGTTAGCAGAGCGAATCGTGGCGTCTGGGCCAATCTCAAGTACGTTCACATCAGATGGCAAAGCGAATGGAGCCTGTACACTCTTCTGCGCTGCTTCAAGTTGCAAGGTGGCGAAGCGAGCCTTGGCTACCTGCACCCACATGATGTCATCAAATTGTCCACGTTGGTTCTCATCTGAGTCAATGCCTGGGCGGATAGCGATAACCACTGGCAGTTCACCGATGAGGTTTGCTGCGCGGTCTAGGATAAGGTTATTGCGCTCTGGAACGAATAGGATTACTTCGTTCTTATCTTGATAGCGAAATATCTCAAGCATACGCTCTGAGTTGCGATTCTCATAAGGTCCGCGGATAACAGTCTCATGCTCTGGAAATTCATTACACAATTCGCGCACTGTCTTGTTGTAGCGCTTTGAGTAGGAGAGCAACTTGCCAAAACGGTCATACTCTGGGTAAGCCGCGATTGGGTTATCAATGCGGATCATTGGCCGCTTGTTTTCCCAATCTGGCTCGATAATGAAGGGGAGCATGCCGAAGGTTACATAACGATCTGCGCCTGTATACATTAAGGTTTGGAGACGGCATGTGTCACGGTAACCAGCGGCAATCATAGTGCGCTTGTCGGCCTTCTTGCGTGCGCGGTCTGATACAGAATCCGTTGAGTCGCAATTAAAGGCGGGAAGCGGGGCGATAACTTCGGCTACATCGCGTGCTGCGATGTCAATGAAGTTAGCAACCATTGGCTTCGGAAATTCATCTGGGAACATTCCAGGGTAGACCTGTTGAATATCACCTTGGCGGATAGACTGTAAATCAGTCCAGCGAGCATCGCGAGTGTGGTAATGATCGCGCAGTTTGCGGATCTTTACACTTAACTCGTCAATATCTAGACTCATAAGTATCCCCCGTTAGCGGCCATCTTCTGTTGAAGAGCGGCGTATTCTTCTAAGTTAACTACCTTGCGTCTGGCTAAATCCATTGGCGTAGCAAACGGATTCTTGACGAAGGTTCCGCCGTAAACACCAGATTGATTGATAAAATCTCTCATCTGCGTCTCAGCGAACCAGAGGGCCATTGGACCATCCTGTTTATTCTTTGTTCCTGGCGACCAAGTAATCAGTTGTTCGATTAGTGCCTTGGTATGCTCATCACTAGCCCGTGGAAGTTCTAGCAAGTTATTCTTCATATACTTGCCCTGATTATCCACCGAGCCGAATAGTGGCGCCATTGAGGCGACACCAAATTCTAAATCCATCTTATTGTTACCCGTGTAGTGCTGAACCAAGCGGATACCTCTGGTAGCGAGGAACTGGTTAATCTGTTCGTCTTGGGTTAAGAACAACTGAAAGGCGTTCTTCTCAATCACCCAAACTTTAGGCTTGTACTTCTCAGTCCAACTAAAGATAATCTCGCGGATGGCCTGCGGTGTAGGAGCGGGCATACGGTTGGCTTCAAGTAGGTAGCGCTTACCATTGGTTCTGTCACCAGCATAGGCAACCGAGAAGGTATCTCCCGACATGGCTGGATCCATAGAACAGATGACATACTGGCTTTGCATACTGGCTGGATGGCCAGGAGCGCCAGGGATTAAAGGACCTGGTGCTCGCATACCGCTAACAGCGCCGCGTACACACTCAGGAGAAAAGATTGCAGTAGATTCAACATCTTGCTGCTGGTAGACCATAGCCCAGGTCTTAGGGTCAATTAAGCCTCTGCGACGGCGAAGGTGTGGGCCAGACCAGCGGGGGTATAGACCATCAGCATCTGGCAAGGTATCATCAGCATCCCAAGGTCTATCAGACTTAGGCCAGAGTGTCTTCCAATCTTCTGGGTCATCGGCAAATTCAAGAACCGCTGGCATGGCTAGATAAGTCCAAGGAGACTGGTTATCTGGATAACGCTCAGGGTTACGCATCTCGCGGTACAGATCCAAAGGATCTACGCGGGTGCCTACAACTAGAATCTTTCCCGTTGGGCCAACACGTGTTAAAACTTCTTGCTGAATCCAGCGAAGTTGCTTCTCATACTCTCCAGCGTTTGCGAGAGTGACAGCATCGTCCAGAATGATAAGGTCTGCACGCGCACCGTAAATCTGGCCGCCAATACCGAGAGCCTGGACCGTAGGGTCTTTTTCTCCCGACTCGCGTTCGAGATAAATCGAGTCTGCCGTCCACTTATCAGCGGTAGCCTTAAAGCCTTCCACTGGAGCATATCGCCGTTGAAGTTCGGCGTAGGCTGGGGCGGTAAGTCTTTGCTTGATGGCATATAGAAATTCCTTTGCCATACCCTGAGTCTTAGAGACGATCTTGATACGGACATTAGGATTGGTTACAATCCGATATGTCACATAGTCAATACTCACGGTCATGGACTTGGCATGCTCTGGTGGCATGTTGACTAGCACATAATTCTTAAAGTTTGGCTCGTACGTCATTGACCCGTGGAGCCAGGCAGGTTCACCTTCTTCCAGCAGGCTTGTGATGTTCCGCTGGTGGTCGAACGTCCGTGAGTTTAGATACTTGAGCCTAAAGTCTTCAAAGGATATATCACGGTCTTCATCGGCGACAGTCCCTTTTCGGCGCTTGATAACACGCGCCAGATCAATCGCCTCTTTAAATTGAGGGTCGGATGAACGATAATACTCATAAGACTTGACCGATTTGCCAACGGCGCGGCAAGCATCTTCTACCGTAACGCCATCTTCAATCAGCGCGATAAGACGTTTCTTCGCCTCGTTCGACGGAAGGCTGGCGCCTTCCACCAGGCGGTACTTCGTTGGATCCTTTGTTGCCACTGGCTAATCTCCTATGGTCGTGAGATTAGAACTATCCCACTGCGAAGCATCCCCCTGTGGGGAATGCTGTGGTTAAGTTAGGGGGCGCCGTCAGGCGCAACCTGCCGTCACCCTATGGGAGCGAAGAAGGCCTTGAGCCTTCGTAGCGAACAGTTCGGCTCTTGCGACATCCTCGCTGTGAGGCTCGGCTGTCTAGAGCCGAACTACGGAGTGCGGTTTTTTTTAACCCCTTATATATACTAAGGCGGGATAAAACGGGTTTATCCCTAGTAGGGGTGTGTGATGTTCGTCACATTAGGTATAACCGCAGGTCAGAGCCTTATTTGGGGCTAAAATAGTTTACGCCGTCTCATTATTTGAGACAATTTAACGCCGTTTTGAGACTATATTTAGAAAAAATTATTGGGTTGATAGTAATAGTAATACACCCCCGTACCTTAAAACCCTCGGGTTGAACGTGACGATTTGCGATTCGAACAGATGTTCGAATACCGCTAGTCTATACAATAACGCCAGCGTAACCGCTCGGAACTAGGGCGAAGGCGAGCCGTTCGAACGCCTGTTCGATACGTTATCATGTCAATCTGAACAGTGTTAAGATGTTGAGGTGTGGATTATGGGCGACAGTCGCCTAGACGAAACAACGCATAAAGTCCAACTCATAGGCTTAGACATAATCGCCCATAATGTCCAACAATCTGAACAGTGTAAAATCAATCGTGCAGGATAAATCGTTATCAAACTGTTATCTAAATCACACTGAAACCCACTTGGCACCTGCCCGCTTTTCATGGTCTAATTCTCCCGTGAACATCTCACCGAACCTCGACGCGCTAGATGGCTTTAGCGTGGGCGATTACGCCACCGTGAAAAGTGGCAATTTTAAAAATCATCGCGTACGGATTATCTCCCTTGCGATGGCTCAATACGGCACCATGAAAGTGGCTAAGGCATACGCTCAAGTTACTTTTCCTGCTGGTAATGGCTGGCAGTTTCAACTTAACAACCTACGAAAGGACTAAAAAATGTGCGAACTATGCGGAATACATAAGAAAGTTGCCTCGCGCCTCTTTCAATACGACAATGGAGAGCAAGTATCTCTAGCGGTATGCGAAAGATGTGTGACTCTTCACAATCGCTCTTCCCGTATTTATGACGGCGTAGAATGTATCAAGTGCAAAACAGTAATCCACCCTCTTGCCGTATTCCCTAATGAATTGTGCGTGGATTGTCACGCGCTAGGACATGACCAGGAGAAGGTGAGCGCATAATGAAACACTCGCGCCGTTATTACCGCGTACGCGCCGTCGTGCGCGTCGTATTCTGGCTCTCACTGTTCGCCATCATCACCCTAGTATCGTGCGGCTTATGGTGGAATGGGCACGGCTATACGCTAGGCTTTAATCCGTATAAATAGCAGTACAGCCCCCGTACCGATTAAGTCGGCGCAAGGTTCACGACCTAACGGGGGCACTGGTAGCAACTGTTGCTACCTATGAGAAGGGACTAATACCATGGAACAAGCCATCACTAGCGAGCATCAGACATGCGCGCAACTAGTGCACCGCAACTTATTACAGCGTGAGGAAGAGATTAAAGCACTGCTCACTGACCCTAACGCCGATTTCACTGATGATCCTGCCCTAAGTATTGACACGGTTCAATTCACCAAAGTCTGCCTATCCTATGGCGGGCCAGCGGACTACCTAGAGATTTACCACTCACAAGGCACCATTGAGCGCCTTGTATACCGTTACTCTGACTGGTTCGATACTGCCACCACAAGCGTCGAAAGTGATTCACCCCTTTGGGACTACGCTCGGAACATCGTGGAAGGCTTAGACGCATGAACCTACCTAGAGAGTGGCGCAAGATGACCGAGGCGCAGAAAGACGCCTTTATCAATTACGGCGCGAGCCTAGCCGATAGACAGAGAGAACTAGAGCGTCGCGGATTCTACTGGCTTAGTTAACGGACTATCGCCCACCCGCAAGGGTGGACGGTAGCCTAGGAACTAGCCTAGGGAAAAGAAGGGACTAAAAAAATGAGTCAGCCAATAGGGTCAGTCTGCTGTAATAACACGGTGCAAATTTACGATTTAATAAACGTCGATGGCGAATACGCGGGCGATTTATTTCAGTGTGATAAGTGTGAATCCTTTAGCCTAGAAGCGAGAGGTTAACTATGAACAAGTGCGACAAGTGCGAGAACATGGCGAGGATTCGCGTATCGGGGGCAGTATTGCCCGCGCAGTTGTGCGCGTGGCATTGCGCGCAACTATGCCGTGAACATGGCGACATGGTCGGCTATGAGAAGTTTATTCGCCTATCAGAAGGGGACAAGGTCCTAGCATGACCCGCGCCGTAACCTGCCCCACGTGCGGGCAGGAGATTGAAGTTAGATTGGGGCAATTCGCTCACCTAACCCTGGCTAACCATGAGAGAAAGGTTCACCGATGACCCATGAGGGACGCCTAGCCTATTGGAAGGCGAAAGCGGAACTATCTCAACGCCTATTCTATGAGCAGGTACACGACTCTAACCGACAGGACGAGGCAGTCGAGAACCTAGCGCGATTTATCCGCGCGACCCGTGAGGTTGAAAGGCTAACCGACGGGGAAGGGATGGCGTGGCTGTATAACTGACAATTACGCCAGCGCAAGGATTTAGGGGAGCGGACAACCGTTCCCCTATTTCATGCTCTGGAAATGCTTGACAGATCCGTGCCAGACGGTTTATTCTCCTACTAACGCCCGCACGGGCGATTAGGGAGCGGAAATAATGCTAGACCCAGAAGTGAGAAAGACGCTATTAGAAGCCTATGACGCAGCCTTTCAGCAAGGCTGGGAAGCGGGCTACGATCAAGCCATGAAGGATTACGGAATTACTGAGGAAATGGCGGTAAAGAAACTATGATTAAGCCAGACGATGTAGCACTATGCCGTGAATCAGACCCTGAGTTATGGTTCCCCAACCCGTACGACTTTCGTGCGCCACATAAGGGCAACACACCACACAAGGATGAAGGACTACGCAAGGCGCTATTGGCTATGCGGATCTGTGCCGACTGCCCACTTAAGGCCAACGGCTCATGCCTAGAAACGGCCATGAGCGACATGTCCACCATCGAGTATGGCATTTGGGCTGGTACGCTACCCTTAGAGCGTCTAAACGCTATCGGAGTCGCACACTCAGTTAATGGCGAGATTTGGCAACAGGAGATTCGCCGTCGCGCTACCAAGGCAGGCATTGAAAAGCCTTACATCCCACGCAGAGAAAGGCCAAAGTCATCAATATACGATTACCTCGATTCACGGGCAATTATTGGCAACGGCACGCCCTTATTGGATTAGTAGCACTTACCCTAGTGGGAGCAAGTTGCGCCCTTACAGGGCC
>Ga0007859_1000267_pt1 | contig 14845 bp, 16 predicted proteins | sample CryBogCBH27Jul07_FD_71222 | JGI IMG/M metagenome (GOLD analysis project Ga0007859, IMG submission 71222) | Freshwater microbial communities from Crystal Bog, Wisconsin, USA - CBH27Jul07 | ecosystem: Environmental > Aquatic > Freshwater > Lake | place: Crystal Bog, Wisconsin, USA | collected...
TCGGGATCAAAGAACGGACGCGCATTTTTTGAGGGAAGCGTTGTCGTGAGATAAACGACGGTCATTGCATGGTCAGAGGACTTTGCCGTTTGGGGGGCTGTCAGAGGCTTTTTGGCCCCTGGAGGCTTATCGGCGGTTTCGCCGGTAGGCGCAAGACAAATTCCCGAAAGGGCCAGAATGAGAGGCAGGGTTCTCAAACCGCAGTTCCTCAACGCAGATCCCTGTGACGCACCAGAACGTCGTAGTGTCCGGGGGCAAGGCGAGCCGCCAGGGCTTCAATCAAATAGACGGACCGATGCTGGCCACCCGTGCAGCCAATCGCGATGGTGAGGTAGCTGCGATCATCTTCGGAAAATCGCGGGGCCCAGCTCATCATGAATTGCGACACATCGCTGAGGAAAGCTTGGACCTCGGGGATATCATCCAGAAATTCCCTGACTTCGGGATCACAGCCGGTTTTATCTCGGAGCGTCGGTTCCCAGTGCGGATTCGGAAGGCAGCGCGCATCAAAGGTAAAGTCGGCGTCTATGGGCATGCCATTCTTGTAGCCAAACGACATGCAACAGATCGACATCCGCTGTTCACTTCGCGTTCCCACGCGCTCTCGAATCAGATTTCTCAGTTGATGGATATTGGTGTGACTCGTATCGATGACCAAATCAGCTCGGCTCGACACGGGTATCAGTAACTGTTGCTCCTGATCAATCGCTTCGGTGAGTGAGTGGTCACTGTCGGTCAAAGGATGCTTTCGGCGCGTTTCGCTGAAACGCTTCAGCAGATTTTCCCTGTCTGCCTTGAGAAAAAGCACCTGACAAGAGATGCCCAGTTCGCCGGCGAGTTTTAATGTCTCAGGGAATTGTTGCAAGCTCTTGCTGCGGTTACGTGCATCGATACTGATGGCAACCTTGCTGTAGTCCTCGTGACGATCCTGCATGGCATTGCGCACAAACGGCTCAAAGAGCGCCACGGGCAGGTTATCGATACAGTAGTAGCCGCTATCCTCAAGGGTTTCGAGCGCAATGCTCTTGCCTGAGCCAGACAGTCCGCTGACGATAATGAGTCGCAAGGTTGCTTCTCCAGGGGGTAAAGCCCGATGGAATATCAGTGGTTCAGATGCTTTTCCTTGTGCTTGAGAACCTGACGGTCCAGCTTATCGACGAGGTTGTCGATGGCGGTGTACAGATCCTCCTGGGTGTCTTCGGCAAAAAGATTAGCGCCGTTGATGTGAACGGTCGCTTCGGCTTTTTGAGACAGTTTTTCAACGCTGAGGATGACATGTACTTCGAGCACCTTATCGAAGTGCTTCTTCAAGCGGGAGAATTTCTCAAGGACATGACTTCTCATGGCTTCTGTGACTTCGATGTGATGACCCGTGATTTCAATCTGCATGTTTAGCTTCCTGATGGTGTTGGATTAAAAAACCTGTTTTCTCTCGCTTGAAGAGGGAATGTTGAGGGTTTCTCGATATTTTGCAATGGTCCTTCTTGCGACGTTGATGCCTCGCTCTTTGAAGATGGATGCGATGGCGTCATCACTGAGGGGTTTGCGCTGATCTTCGGCATCCACGATTTCCTTGAGGAAGGCCTTGATAGCCGTGGCTGAACATTCGCCACCCCCTTGTGTTGAAACATGGCTTGAGAAGAAATACTTGAATTCGTAGATGCCGTTGGGCGTATGCATGTACTTCTGGTTGGTTACGCGCGAGATCGTCGATTCGTGCATTTCGACTTCTTCCGCGATATCCCTGAGCACTAGAGGTTTCATAGCGATAGGGCCGTCATCGAGGAAGGCCTGCTGCCTGTCGACAATGCTGCGGGCGACCTTGAGAAGAGTCTCATTTCGGCTCTGCAGGCTCTTGATGAACCAGCGAGCCTCCTGAAGATGATTGCGCATGGTGGTGTTGTCCGCGCTGTTATCGGCACGGCGCACCATTCCCGAGTAGGTCGGATTGACCCTCAATTTAGGCGATATCTTCGGGTTCAGGCGGACCGACCATCGGTCATTCAACCTGACCACATAGACATCGGGGGTGATGTAGTGGGTGTCATCGCGCTGGACGAGTCTGCCTGGCTTGGGCTCAAGACTTCTGACCAAGGCGACTACTTTTGCTAGTTCATCATCTTCTAGATTCAAAAGCCGTTTGAGTGCCACAACGTTTCGTTTTGCCAGCAACTCCAGATGTTTTTCCACGAGCGTCAACGCTTCCGCTCTGAAAGGCGTGTCTTCGGCTAATTGCTTCAGCTGGATGCGAAGGCAGTCGGAGAGATCCATGGCGCCAACGCCTGGTGGGTCGAAGTTTTGAATCTGATGCAGGACGGCAAGAACTTCATCAAGATCCAGAGCTGGAATCTGAGGCAGAAGTCCTTGGTGAACATCGTCGAGGGAACTTCCAAGGTAACCGTCTTCATTGATGGCATCGACCAGGGCGATTGCGATCGCATGGTCGCGTTCGCTAAAACGAGCAAGCTCGAGTTGCCAGGTCAATTGTTCATGGAGGCTCTCGCCTGATGCCCCTTGCTGCTGAAAATCATCTGTGTCGGCATTGGCGACTCCGCTGGCGCCCAGCGAAGGCAGGCTGTCGTACATTTCATCCCAAGAGACATCAACGGGTAGCTCCTGAGGGATATCAGCTGGCGCATCCATATCGCCGAGTTCCCGATACTCCGAATCTTTGTCACCTGAGCTCCAGGTCTCTGATGCGATCGATCCTTCTGTCCCTGTCGTCAGTTCGTCATCAGCCGTTTCCAGCATCATGTTGGAATCCAGCGCCTCCTGAATCTCGTGCTGAAGATCCATGCTGGATAACTGCAGCAGCTTGATGGCCTGCTGCAGTTGTGGGGTCATTGCAAGCTGCTGCCCCATGCGGAGTTGAAGAGACTGTTTCATCGCGGCCTTGAGGCTGAATGTTGGATGACGGTGTGCACTGGATGATTGTTGACGTTGCTTTCGCGCATGAGGCTACATCGAGAAGTTTTCGCCCAGATAAACTTGTCGAACTTCCGGGTTTTCAACAATCTCATTCGGATGACCTTCGGCGATCACGCGGCCGCCAGCAAGAATGTAAGCCCGATCGCAGGTTCCGAGGGTTTCGCGGACGTTGTGCTCCGTGATGAGAATGCCGATCCCTCGCTCTCTGAGGTGCAGAATGATCTTCTGGATGTCGATGATCGAGATGGGGTCAACGCCTGCAAAGGGTTCATCCAGAAGCATGAATCGAGGTTCACACGCCAGAGCACGGGCAATTTCCACGCGACGTCTTTCACCCCCCGAGAGCCCTAGGGCTGGCTGGTGTCTCAGATGACCGACATTGAATTCCTCAAGGAGTTCTCCGGCAATCAGCTCCCTCTGACCATGCGTCAGTTCGGGTCGCAATTCAAGAACGGCCATCAAGTTTTCCTGGACCGTTAATTTGCGAAAGATGGATGGCTCCTGAGGAAGATAGCCAATCCCGAGGCGAGCCCGCTCATGCATCGGCATATGTGAAATGTCACGTCCATCCAGCAGGATCTGCCCTTCATCGGGCGTGATGAGTCCGACGATCATATAAAAGCTGGTGGTCTTGCCTGCGCCGTTGGGGCCGAGCAGGCCGACAATTTCGCCCGTCCGAATTTCAACTGATACGCCGTCGACCACATTTCGCTTGTGGTAGCGCTTGATGATGTTTTGGGTGGACAGGATGGCCATCTTTATTCCTTGGGCTCCTTGGCCTCTTTCGGCAACACGCGAACATGCACTCTATGGTGAGCGCTTTTCGGGGTTCCTGCCTTGTAGATCGAGTTTTTCGTATCGTATTCGATGTGATCGCTTTTGACGGTATGTTCGCTGGTTTCAGGCAAGGGGCCCTCCCAAGTCATCGCGTTACCATTCAGGATCAGGATGCCTGAGTCAGGAAAATAATCAGCACGATCACCGAGGCCGTGATTATCCGGGCCACCACCGTCTGGGGTTTGCTTCAGCCTCGCGGGCTTGCCAAACATGATCATCTGGTCAGATTCACCCTTTTGTTGGTTGATGATCATCTTTTCACCAGTGACTTCAAGACTGCCTTGCGTGGCCTTCACATTGCCTGTGTAGACGGTCTCTCCTTTGCCCTCATCGTAGATCATGTCATCTGACTCGATGAGCATCGGCTGTTTGGAATCCGAAGTCAGCGCCGTTGCAGAAGGCGTGAAAAAAACGAGGACAGCCTGAATGAAAAGCGCTACGAGCAAGCCCGTGGCTCTCTCGGGTGGCCTTGATCGACGCTTATTGTTCAGTCGTCTCAGATTCAACGTCGTGTCTCCTCCTGACATCATGCAGGATCCGATAGGTGAGATTGTCGCCAAAATTAATGGTCGCGCCAGTACCGGTCATGAAGTCCGGTGGACTAATGACCCGAATGTATTCGTCCGTTTCCGCATAGTCCTTGTCCGGGATCGTGCGAACATTGGTGGTTTCGATTCGCATGGTCCGCCCATCCTTGTTGGCATCTCTTTCGACCAAAACATCACCATTCAAAAAGATGAACTCGCTGTTTCCAGGGATTTTTGCCGTTTCGGAATTGATTACCCAAGGCGGTCCGTCTTTGACAAAGAGCGTAATGATGGGGCGGGAGAGTTCTGCGGTATCTTCTTCCTCGTAGTGCACCATTTCCTGTGACACCAGATACTCTTTAGGGTTGCCATCAACACCCATGACGGTTCTGCGGAGCCCCTTCGTGTAGTAATCCACGCGACCTGCCTTGGCTTTTCTATGGCCATCATCGTGGGGTCCAAGAGCTCCGGCCAGCCACCAGGATAGAAGCATGAGGCCCACAGCGAGCCCTGTGCGCCCATAACTCCCGAAAGCCGAGAAGGCTTCAGTGATACGAGCTGACAGTTGCTTCCAGTTTATCTTGCGCATAGAGAATCAGATCACAGATTTCTCTGACCGCCCCATATCCACCGGGGAGTCGTGTCGTGTAGTGGACCGCATTTTGGATGGTGAAGTGGGCGTCGGCAACGGCTACGGCCAGACCCACCCGACGCAGCAGTGTCAAATCCAAAAGGTCATCGCCGATGAAGCAGGCTTGCTCCGGACGAAGGTCGAGTTTTTCAATCAATTCTTCGAAAGCGCCCAGCTTGTGTTCATGTCCTTGATAGACATGGCGAACCCCAAGGCTCTCCATGCGAAGAGCAACCGCTGGTGATCGACGTCCCGAAATCACGGCAGTCTCGATGCCCGCTCGCTGAACCAACTTGATTCCATGTCCGTCCCGAGCATGGAACCCTTTCAGCTCATCGCCGCTTGGCGTAAAGAAAAGCTGACCATTGGTCAGAACCCCATCGACATCACAGATGAGCAGCCTGATTCGGGCGGCGCGCTCAATGACTTCAGTGGGCATGTTTTCGATCATTAGACCACTCCCGCGCGGAGCAGATCATGCATGTTAAGTGCCCCCACTAGGCGAGCTGCCTCATCTACGACTAAAAGCGCACTAATCCTTTTTTCTTCCATGATTCTGACGCCTTCTGCTGCGAGACAGTCTGGAGAAACGGTACTGCAGCCATTTCGGATGACATCTCGAATCACCGTCTTGTGAATATCAATGCTGCGCTCGAGTAACCGCCGAAGATCGCCGTCCGTAAAAATGCCTAGCAGGGAGCCATCATCGTCCGTCACGGCGGTCATCCCGAGTTTTTTAGCGGTCATCTCAATCAGCGCATCCCGAACGGCAACATGTGCGCTGACTTGCGGGATGTCATCTCCTGAGTGCATGACATCTTGGACCCGAATCAGAAGCTTGCGCCCGAGGCTGCCGCTAGGATGGGAAAAGGCAAAATCCTCCCGACTGAATCCTCGGGCCTCAAGCAAGGCCACTGCCAATGCATCGCCGAGGGCAAGTGCAACGGTCGTGCTAGAGGTGGGGGCCAACCCCAAAGGGCAGGCTTCTTCCTGAATGGCAGTGTCGAGGGCGACGTCTGCCTGTCGTCCGAGGGGGGAGTCTGCCTTTCCAGTCATTGCAATGAGAGGAATGCCGAGCCTTTTGAGCATCGGGAGAATTGTGAGAACTTCGGAGGAGTCGCCTGAGTGGGAGAGAGCCAGGAGAACATCTTCCTGTGTAATCATTCCAAGATCACCGTGACCGGCTTCCCCTGGATGAACAAAAAAAGCGGGTGTTCCCGTGCTCGCCAACGTTGCGGCTATCTTGCCGCCAATGTGTCCGGATTTGCCCATGCCGGTGACAACCACGCGCCCCCTGCAACCCAGAATGAGTCGACAGGCCTGAGCGAAGCGTTCGTCAATTCGATCGCTGAGCGCCAGAACGGCGGCCGCTTCATTTTCAATGACCCTCCTCGCAGAGAGGCAGAGCGACTCGGTTCGGGGGTGATCCCTATCACCCGGGGCACAAGGCTGCATGGAGTTCAATATTCCCATGCAGACATTATGCCATTCTTGAAGGCTCAAGATTGGCTGTGTTTGAGGATTTCCTACTTCTGTTCCGTTGCTTTTCTGCCATAGAGAACAGCGTCCGGATGCCGCTCTAGGGTATCAGCCAGACGTCGAATCGCCCGTGCAGCCTCTGAAACGTCATGGAGTGCCTGACCCAGTTCTGAATCAGATTGGGTCAGATCACCGACTGCGGCAAGGCTGGACTTGGCCTGCTTCATGGTTTCGGTTGCAGAGGTGATCAGGGGAGGGAGTTGTCCGTTGAGTTGTTTGACCACAACGTTGCTGTCCTGAGCGACTCCATCAAGATGCTTAATCAAATGCTTAAGCTCGCCCAAACTATCATTCAGGCGATCGATGCTGGCACTGGTTTCCGGTTTGGCGATCAAGTGATCCGTGTCTCTCAGAACCTGGAGTGCCATATCCAGAGTTTCGCGGAGAGGAAGATCGCGGACCTCCTGAGCAGTGTGTTCCAAGGTCTTTTCCAACTCCTCTTTTGTCGAGGTCACCGTCGGGATTTCAGGAAGTCCTGCATCTTGCACACTCACGGCATGCGGGCTGGTTTTGGGCAAAAACTCAAGATCAACGAAAAGTTGGTTGCTCACCAGGCTTTGAACCCCAAGACGAGCGCGAAGTCCGTGTTGAATGAGACTCTTTAATTCCGGCGATGGACTTTCTTTGGAATGGGATTCGACCATCTTGGCAAAATCTATCTCAGCAATGACGGGTGTCAGGAGTTGATTCGATTCCGGGTTGTAACTCACTTTGACCTGAAGCACCTTACCGATGGTAACCCCTTTGAGTCGAACAACCGATCCGGGAGCGAGACCATTAACCGACCCTTCAAAATAAATCACATAGCGTGGAAGGCTGCTGAAATAGCTTCCGCTTCCCCACATGATGATAAGGACGGTCCAAAGGCCGAGTCCGAGGAGGACAAAAAGGCCGATCAGCCTGGGGTGCGCGACGCTTTTCATGGTTGATGATGCTCCGGCGGGGTTTTTCTGGTCTTCTGGCCTTGGCCGCGACTCAAGAAATCCCGAACATTTTGACTCGATGAAATTTCAAGAAGATCCCCGGGGGGGCCTTCAGCAAGGATGCTCTTGGTCTCAATGTCGAGATAAATCGAATTGGTTCCGATTTCGAGGATGCTGGCGAGATCGTGCGTCACCACCACGGCGGTGCTTCCGAGGCTTTCTGTCAAATGCACGATCAATTCATCCAGCCTTCCTGCGCTGATGGGGTCTAGACCAGATGATGGTTCATCAAAGAAAAGGATTTCTGGATCCAGCGCAATGGCTCTCGCCAGGGCAGCCCGCTTTTGCATCCCTCCGCTGATTTCAGCGGGGTAGTAATCTTCAAACCCTGATAATCCCACCAGAGAGAGTTTGAAAGACACCAGTTCCGCGACTTCCTTCTTTGAAAGTCGTGTGTGTGCAGAGAGCGGGAGCGCAATATTTTCAGCGAGGGTCATGGAACTCCAGAGGGCGCCGCTTTGATAGAGAATCCCCATTCTGAGAAGGAGGCTGTCCCTCGTTTCGTGATCCACCCCCCAAAGATCTAGTCCATCAAAGCGAACGGAGCCGCTGGAAGGGGCCTTGATTCCGATAAGGTGCCTTAGAAGTGTGCTTTTTCCGCAACCACTGGGCCCCATGATGATGAAGATTTCGCCTCGGCGAACCTTGAAGTTCATTCCCGTTTGGATAACAAATCCATCATAGGCCATGGTGAGATTGCTAACTTCGATGTGAGGTTCTCCCGTCTCGGTAGAGCTTCGAGTGCCGGATGCAGCGAATGTCAGTGCCTGATTGGTCATCTTTTGAGAAGGTCCAGTGCAGTAATCATCATGGTCATCACGGCGTCAGAAACGACGATAAAGACGATGCCGGTCACAACTGCGGATGTGGTCGCAAGGCCGACTGAAGCAGCATTTCTCTGACACTGGAGTCCTCTGAAGCAACCAGCCACGGCAACGAGAATGCCAAAGACGGCGCATTTGCCAATCCCAACCTCAAGATCGATCGGGCGCATCCGGGTGTTGAGTTGTTGCAGGTACTCAGGGATCGAGACGTCAAAAAGGGCCGCAGCAACGATAGAGCCTCCGAATATCCCGAGTATGTCGGCAAAAAGGCAGAGGAAAGGGATGGTGATGAACATCGCGAGAATTCGGGGAAGGACCAGAAACTCTATGGGAGAAAATCCGCTGGTCTTCAGGGCGTCAATTTCATCGTTTACGGTCATGGAGCCAAGCTCTGCAGCAAACGCGGAGCCCGTTCGGCCTGCCATCAGGATTGAGGTCATCATGGCGCCCATTTCTCGGGCCATACCCAGACCCACGAGGTCAGCGATCAGGAGTTGGGCACCGAAAACCTTGAGCTGAACGGCACCAACAAAGGCGAGGATCATGCCCATCAAAATGCCGATGAGGCTAATGATGGGCAGCGCATTCGGCCCGCACTCCTGAATATGCGTCATGACATCTGACCATCGCATGCGGCTTTTGCCTCGCAGTAATCGGCCAAAGGCAATGCAGATCTCTCCGATGAAGTCAGCGAGCCTGAAAAAGTCTTGCTGAAGCCAAATGGCGTGCTCACCAACCAGCGTCAGGAAATCATTCGGCGTTTGGTTTCTGATCGCATCCTGTCGCTCAGGAACAGCTTGAGAGAGAGCGATCATTCCCAAAACTCCCTTAGGCAACGTACGATCATCTCGTTCGATCCCTAATTGCTCCAAAATCTGACTGAGTCGAATCAAAAAAGTGAGTAGAGCACTATCCCAGGAGCCCAAATCTTCAGCCATCAAGCAGGCACGCTTTGGTTGCTCCCGAGAGAGAAATGCCCTGATTTTGGCCAGATCAGGAAGCTCCGCGTCGATGGACCAGTCGCCCGAGAGGGCAAGGACGGCAACACCATCCTTTTGCATCGAAGCGCTGATTTGGGGGGGCATCAAGCGCTGGGCCTCTTCAGCCGGTACAGCGAGGAAATGTCCTCGCTACCATACCCTTGACGCATCAGCGTGTCGTAGTGGGTTGATGTTGCTCGCGTAATCGGAAGCTCCTGGAGAATGGATTCACCCATCTCTAAGCAAATCCTGAGGTCTTTTTGGTGGAGTTCGACCTTGAATCCTGGTTCGAATCGGCCTTGTGTCATCGAGGATCCACGTTTATCCAGAAACCAGTTTCCCGCTGCGCCGCCGCGAATGGCATCCATGACTTTGTCGATATCGAGTCCCAGCCCCACACCGAATGCCAGCGCTTCGGTCACCGCTTCGTTGATGCCCGCACACATGACCTGATTTACCGCCTTTGCAGCCTGTCCCGAGCCGACTTCTCCCATGTGAATCTGGCGACTTGAGAAAGTGGCTAACAGGGGCTCGATTTGGGATAAGTGAGCCGAGTTGCCACCGATCATGACGGAGAGAGCAGCGTTTCGCGCGCCTTCCACTCCGCCAGTGACCGGCGCATCGAAAAACAGTGCGCCCTGAATCCCCGCGAGGCGTGATGCTTCAAGTGCCGTCTTGCTGCTGACCGTAGAGCAGTCAATGACGATGTGTCCTGATCGAAGGGCCGGGGTCATGGCCTTGATTTGTTCGAGGACATCCTCGTCGGCTGAGACGCAGAGGAAGATCACATCGACTTCAGCCGCCAGGGCAGCGGGAGAGTCAGCAATGAAAATACCCGGATGATCCTGACTAAAACGGTTTGCCTTTTCAACGCTTCGGTTGTAAACGCCCCGAAGGAAACCTGCCTCGCAGAGATGATGGGCCATGGGTGCACCCATCGCACCAAGACCTAAGAATCCAGCGGTGATCTGATGAGTCGAGGGCATATCGGTCTCATTTATTCTTCGAGATAGGTGTAAGCACTCAGGCCTGCCATTAGTTCTGTCTCAAAAAGTTTCTTACGCTCAGTGGAAAGGTCCGCATCCACCAGCTTTTTTCGATAGGCGCGCTCCAACTCTGACGGGTCGATGTGCACGTAACGGAGCATGTCGTCAGCTCCGTCCCCGTGGGTGGGATCCATCATCTGGTAACTGCCTTGGCTATTGAGGGAGATGTTGACTGCATGGGTGTCGCCAAAGAGGTTGTGCATGTCTCCAAGAATCTCCTGATAGGCTCCAACCAAGAAAAAGCCAATCAAATAACTTTCCCCAGGCTTGGTTTGATGCAGTCTAAGTGTCGGCTCCAGGCTTTGCAGGTCAATGTATTGTTCGATCATGCCGTCGGAGTCGCAAGTGAGATCCTGAACGATGCTCCGGCGCGTCGGTTCTTCATTGAGTCTTTGGAGAGGCATCACCGGGAAAATCTGGCCAATGGCCCACGCATCCGGTAGCGACTGGAACAGCGAAAAGTTGCAAAAAACCTTGTCGGCCAACCGTTCATTAAGTTCATCCAATAATTCGCGATGGGCTCGCAGGCGGCTGTCCAGTCGGTGCTGGACATCATGGGCGATGGCCGCGTTGAGTCTCTCAGCTTCAGCAAGCTCAGCCAGGCCAAGCTTGCCTTGAACAAACATGTCCCGAGCTTCAGCAATATCGAATTGTGCATCATGGTAGACGCCTATTACGGATTCATCCTTCAACCGTTCAAGGCATTCCGCAAGATCAGCCAATGGCTTAATTCGGGTTTCATGAGGGGGCGTTGGATCGTTTGGAACCGATTCAATGTCCGTGATATTGGTAATGAGGACAGCATGATGGGCGCTGATGGCGCGGCCTGATTCTGTGACGAGATCGGGGTGTGGCAGACCGTACTCATCGCAGATTTCGCTGAAGGCCCTGACAATTGAGTTAGCGTACTCATCAATGCTGTAGTTGAGAGAGCAATCGCTGGTCGAGCGAGTGCCCTCGTAATCAATCCCAAGACCGCCCCCGACATCGGCAACACTGATTTGGGCTCCCAGGGCTCTGAGTTCACGATAGTAGCGTGCAGCCTCTCGAAGCGCTGTCTTGATGTCACCGATATCCGCGACCTGTGATCCCATATGGAAGTGCATCAGCTTGAGCCATTCCAGCTTTCCCGCTTCCTTTAGCAGCGATACGAGTCTCAGGATTTCGCCACTGTGAAGTCCAAACTTTGATTTTTCGCCCCCACTGTTTTGCCACTTGCCCGCGCTGATGCTTGAGAGCCGGATTCTGACTCCCAACTGGGGCTCAATGCCCAGATTTGCGGCTTCTGCAAGAACGACGCTAAGTTCGGATAGTTTCTCTATGACAATGAAGATATTGAGTCCGAGGCTACGTCCAATGAGGGCCAGTCGAATGTAGGAACGATCCTTGTAGCCGTTACAGATGACAGTCCCGGCATCGGAGAGGGCGAGAATGGCAAGGAGTTCGGATTTGCTTCCGGCTTCAAGTCCCACCGGATACTGGCCGTTTTGAAGCAAGGCATCGATAACGCCACGCTGCTGATTGACTTTGATTGGGTAGACCGGAGTGTAGCCAGCCTGATAATCATATTCCTTGCGGGCCTCATCAAAAGCCTCGGTAAGTCGGACAACCCTATCCTTCAGAACATCGGTAAATCGGACCAGGACCGGGAGGGTCAGTCCCTCTCTCCGAATCGCGTCGACAATCTCGGGCAAGACCACTTTGCCGTCATGGGGATTTCGTGACGGCATGACGATAACCTGGCCATCGGCGTTAATATCGAAATAGCCTTCTCCCCAATGTTCGATCGCGTAGACTTCGCGGGAGAGGGCGGTGCTCCAGTTCGAGGGCATCAAATAATTCCTTGATCAATTGCGCTTCAGTCCCCTTCGATGAGAGCGAGGATGATGGCGCTATAATTACCCGATCAGCGAATCTCCCAAAACCAAGTCAAATTCAGGAACAGCCCGAGGCTATCGGGGGGGTGCCTGTGGAGATTTTGCGTTGGCAGACCGATGATGTAGGAAATGAATCCCCTTTCGTTGGGCAGGGGAGGAGTCAATAACACCGCAATTATGTGGAAAATCCAACGCCTTTTCCATGAGAGGATTATTGAATGATCGGGTCACCCGGTTGGTTTACTGAAATTTACCCCAAGCACGGCAGCGCCTTTTCGATTCAGGTGAAGTCGAAGCTCGAAGAAGTGCAGTCCCCTTTCCAAAAAATCGAAATGTTCGATACGGAATGGTTTGGGAAGTTGATGATCATCGACGGTTGCACAATGGTTTCCGACCGTGACAACTACCTCTACCACGAGATGATGACCCATCCGGTCCTTTTTACCCACCCGAATCCTAAGAGAGTCTGGGTTATCGGCGGTGGTGACTGTGGCAGCCTCAAGGAAGTTTTGCGCCATTCCGGGGTAGAGGAGGCCATTCAGATTGAAATCGACGAGCAGGTGACACGGCTTGCGGAAAAGTATTTTCCGGATCTGTGCGCATCTAATGGCGATCCCCGAGCCCAACTCCTTTTTATAGACGGTATCCAGTGGGTCAAGGATGCGGCTGACGGCAGCGTCGATGTCATCATCGTAGATAGCACGGATCCTGTTGGACCTGCTGAAGGGCTATTTAATGAGTCCTTCTACCGTGAGTGCATTCGATGTTTGGGTCCCACGGGCATTTTGGTCCAGCAGAGTGAGTCGCCGCTCTTCCATGAGGACCTCATCATGGATATGCATTCGACGATGAGAGCCGCTGGGTTTGCACAGACCAAGACGTTTTATTTCCCTCAGTGTCTCTATCCTTCGGGGTGGTGGAGTGGAACCATGGCCTCGATGAGTGATCTCTCGGGTTTCAGGGAGGCCGATGCCAACTCGCGCCCCTTTGAGTCACGTTACTACAATGTCGATATGCACAAGGCAGCATTCGCCACTCCGGAGTTCATGAAACGACGTTTGGCAGCCCTTTGAGAGACGGATTCTAGGAGAACAAGATGGCAGAAAAAGAAGTCAGCGAAGCGCTCTTTAAGCTTCGCACAGAAGTCGAAAAGTTAGAGCAGGGGCATCCTGAGCTTAGAAATAAGCTTGAGGGGCTTTTGGAAAAGCTTGAAAACCGCTTTGAGGCTGGTGCCGATGGCCAGCATCTGCAGCTGGTTGATGAGGCACGTGAGACGGTGGAGCGTTTTGAGGTGGAGCACCCGACAGCTACGGCGGTTGTTGCTGAATTCCTTCAGATTCTCAGCAGTATTGGTGTCTGAGAACCGGACGTTTCTCAGTCTCAGCGTCAGGTTCTAGAAAAAAAACCGGAGAGGATCAGAGATCCTCCCCGGTTTTTTTGTCGCCAAAGCCTAAGGCTTACAGCGTGTCAACCGCATTCAGCTCCTTGAACGCAAGCTGCAGACGGTCAGCCATGCTGGTCTGAGCAGCGCGGATCCATACGCGAGGGTCGTAGAACTTCTTGTTCGGCTTGTCAGCACCTTCCGGGTTGCCAATCTGACCCTGCAGGTAGCCTTCATTCTTGATGTAGAACTGGCGCACACCATCCCAGTAAGCCCACTGGGTATCGGTGTCGATGTTCATCTTGATGACGCCGTAGCTGACAGCTTCGGTGATTTCTTCCGGCGTTGAGCCTGATCCACCATGGAACACGAAGTCCAGAGAGTTTGCCGGCAGACCAAACTTTTCAGAAACGTATTTCTGAGAGTTGAGAAGGATCTGCGGGGTGAGCTTTACGTTACCCGGTGAGTAAACACCGTGAACATTTCCGAAAGAGGCTGCAATGGTGAAGTTCTTGCTGATCTTTGACAGGTGTTCATAGGCATACCCGACATCTTCAGGCTGGGTGTAAAGCTCTGAATGATCCATACCAGAGTTGTCGACACCATCTTCCTCACCACCGGTGCAACCGAGTTCGATTTCGAGAGTCATGCCCAGCTTGGCCATGCGCTCCAGATACTTGGCTGAAATCTCGATGTTTTCCTGAAGGGATTCCTCGGAAAGGTCAAGCATGTGTGAGCTGAACAGGGGCTTGCCGGTCTGTTCGAAATGCTTTTCACCCGCGTCGAGAAGGCCATCGATCCAGGGGAGGAGCTTCTTGGCACAATGGTCGGTGTGCATGATGACCGGGACGCCGTAATGTTCAGCCATGAGGTGAACGTGGCGTGCAGCTGAAATGGATCCCAGGATCTGTGCCTGCTGGCCTTCAAGCTTGACGCCTTTGCCTGCAAAAAACTGTGCGCCACCGTTGGAGACCTGAACAATAACTGCAGAGCGAGCCTTAGCGGCAGACTCAAGTACAGAGTTGATGGAGTCGGTGCTGATGACATTGACGGCGGGAAGGGCAAATTTGTTTGCGCGAGCATGCGCAAAGATTTCCTGGACTGCAGCGCCGGTAGCAACACCGGGCTTCACGATATCGAGGAGTTTTTTAGACATCCGAGGCTCCGTAGGGGCGGGTGGGAAAAACCCCCATTTTAACAGAGTTCTTTTTCGACCCAAAGAGATCCTGGTTTTCATGCAGCAATTTGTGTTTAGCTGGACGGTTAGGGCGTATGCAAATTTGGAGAGAGAG
>Ga0007859_1000280_pt1 | contig 14526 bp, 9 predicted proteins | sample CryBogCBH27Jul07_FD_71222 | JGI IMG/M metagenome (GOLD analysis project Ga0007859, IMG submission 71222) | Freshwater microbial communities from Crystal Bog, Wisconsin, USA - CBH27Jul07 | ecosystem: Environmental > Aquatic > Freshwater > Lake | place: Crystal Bog, Wisconsin, USA | collected...
TTGATCTATCAAAAGTAAGTTTTTCTTATGAACAACAATCAGCTTCAACAACATGGTCAGTAACACATAATCTAGGTTATCGTCCAGCAGTTTTTACAACAGATTATTTTAAAAATACATTAGAAGGGGATATATCACATGCTGACATAAATAATTTAGTAATAACATTTACTGATGCAGTTGTCGGATACGTATATCTTACATAAGGGGGATAAATAAATGTCAAAAAAGTTTTTAGTTAATATTAATATGGGTGGCAATCAAATTGTTAGCCCAGTATTGAATAATCCAGTAATCTTTGGATACTCAGCAAATCAGGCAAACGTAACTGGTGCAATGTACTACAACACCACTACAAACCTGCTTAATTATTATAACGGAACTTCTTGGGTAGCACTTACAACAGGTGGTAGTGCAGTAACAGCATTGAATTCATTTACTGGACCAGTCACAATTGCTGGGACATCTAACCAAATTGCTGTATCAAGTGCAACAAATACAATTACCCTTTCTCTTCCTTCAAATGTAACTCTTCCAGGAAAGACAACTCTTACTGCTTCTACAACTTCTGCATCATCTCTTAATATCCCAGCAGCAACTTCTGCACCTTCTTCACCAGCAGTTGGAGATATTTGGACAACTGCATCAACAGGTGCAAATATTCTTTATTACAATGGTGCTACAAAGACTGTAGCATTCACAGATTCTAATATAACAGGATCAGCAGGAAGCGTAGCTAATTCACTTACTATTGGCAATGGATTAACAGTAGCAGGTCCATATAACGGTTCTGCAGCAGTGACTGTTAGCTTGCCTTCAACAATTACGGCGGGATCAGTAGGTTCTTCCTCTGCAATTCCAGTAATTACTTATGATACTTATGGTCGTATTACTGCTGTATCTACAGCATCAATTAGCTCTTCAATTTCACTTGCTGGTCAAACAGGAACTGGTTCTGTTTCAACTGGAGGAACACTTACAATTACAAATGGAAGTGGAATTACAACATCTGCTTCTGGTTCTACATTTACTATTACAAACTCAGGTGTTCTTTCTATTAATGGTTCAACAGGTGCAGTAACAGGTATTGCAACTACAGCTGGAAACCTTTCTCAGTTTGCATCAACTACATCAGCACAATTAGCTGGAGTTCTTTCAGATGAAACAGGTACAGGTTCAGTAGTATTTTCTAATTCTCCAACTCTTGTAACACCAGCACTTGGAACTCCATCATCAGTAACTCTTACAAATGCAACAGGTCTTCCAATTTCAACTGGTGTATCTGGTCTTGGAACAGGTATTGCTACATTCCTTGCAACCCCATCTTCTGCAAATCTTGCATCTGCAGTAACAGATGAAACTGGTTCGGGAGCACTGGTATTTGCTAACACTCCAACTCTCGTCACTCCAGTTTTGGGCGTAGCCACAGCAACATCTATTAATGGTCTTACAATTTCAACAACAACTGGTACCTTGACGCTTGCAAATGGTTCAACTCTTGCAACATCAGGATCCAATTCTATAACGCTTACTTCTACAGGTGCAACAAACGTTACATTGCCAACATCTGGTACTCTTGCAACAACTGCTTATGTAGATGCAGCCGTAACTGGACTAAATGTTCATGCTGCAGTAGAGCTTGCTACAACAACAACTCTTGCTGGTACATATACCGCAGGAACAACTGGAGCTGATGGGGGCACTGGTGTAGGAGCTTATATTACTGCTTCTGCAAATGGTGCATTTACAATTGATAGTTATGCTTCAACTGGTCTTGAGCAATATGACCGAATTCTTGTTAAAGATGGTATCACAGCAGATTCAGGTACTGGCTCAAAGGCAAACGGTATTTACTACTTTGCAACAACAGCAGATATAGGATCTGTTTCAACTCCTTGGAAGCTGACTCGTGCAACAGATGCTGATAACCACATTGCAGGTCAAGTTATCCCAGGAGACTTTGTATTTGTTCAAGAAGGAACAATTAACGGAGGAAATGGATTTGTACTCACATCAGAGGGTACATCAACAACTCCAGTAGATGGAATTAAGATTGGTACAGATTCCATTACATTTACACAATTCAGCGGAACTGGAGAAATCACAGCTGGAACTGGATTAACCAAGTCTGGTAATACATTGTCTATAACAACAATTACTCAGTCTAACTCAACATCTTCCGCACTTACTCTTGTAAACTCAGCAACAATTAATACGACTGGTCAGGTTACTGGTCAGACAACATCAGCACTTGGAACTGAATTTACCAATACTTCGGGAACAATTGCACTTACAGCAGCAAGTATTGCAAACAGCAAGCTTACAAACTCAAGTATAACAATTGGTTCATCTTCACCAGTATCATTAGGATCAACAATTGGAGCCTCTGGCTCAGCAATTACTGGACTGTATGTAACACTTCCAACAATTGGCGGAACTGGAGCTAACTTCTCAGGTTCCACATCTGGAACAATTACTCTTAAAGCAACAGCAACAGCTGGAACAAATACTATTACACTCCCAGCCGTAACTGGTACGGTAATTACAACAGGAGACTCGGGCACTGTTACAAATACAATGCTTGCAAACTCTACAATTTCTGGTGTAGCACTCGGCTCTAACCTAAATGCACTATCATATGGAACAGGCTTGACAAATACATCAGGTGCCTCAACATATAATGGTTCTGCTACATCAACTATCGGATTTGCAACGGGTACAACTACTCAAACTGGTTCGGGAGTTTCTGGTGGAACTTATTCTTATGCCACACAAAAGCAAGTTGCAACCATTACTGGAAATGGATCTCTAACTTCATTCGCAGTAAACCACAACCTAAATTCACAAGATATTCAAATTCAAGTTTATCAAACATCTGCAACTCCAGATACTCAGTATTCTGAGGTTGAAGTTGATATTGTAAGGACTTCTACATCTGTTGTAACAGTTACATTTGCAACTGCTCCAGCATCTGGCGTTACTTATAACGTAGTAATGGTTGGATAATTAATTAAATAGTTTAAAATCGGGGGATTAGGGTAAATCCTAGTCCCCTTGATTGTTCCCTAGTGATATAATAGGAGTAATATGACAAAGAGATTTTTATCACCTATAAGTTTAGCTAATTTATCAACAGATCCAACAGGATCAACTGGTGCTTTTTATTATAATACCGCCTCAAATGCTTTAAAATATTATAATGGATCTACGTGGGTAACTTTAGGTGCTGTGACATCTTTTTCAGCAGGAACAACTGGGTTAACTCCAAGCACAGGAACAACTGGTGCAATTACTCTTGCAGGTACTCTTCTGGTTGCTAATGGTGGTACAGGAACAGCAACTGCAGGTATAACAGCATTTAACAATATAACTGGATATACTGCAACAGGTGCAACAGGAACAACTTCTACAAACTTAGTGTTTTCAACATCTCCAACATTAACTACACCAACTTTAACATCACCAATACACTCAGCTGGAACAACAACAGCAGCACCAATTAGATTTACTACCACAGGAGCTTCTCTTTTAACTACACCAGCAGCTGGGAATATGGAAGTAGATTCCTCTGGAAATCTTTATTATTCTCCATCAACAACAAGATACATTATTCCTTTATCTACAACAGGTAACTCTTTGGTATTTACCACAACTGGAAATACTACAATTACATTACCAACTTCTGGAACAATGATTACTTCATCATCACCTACAATTACTACACCAGTGATTGATTCAATATCTGCATCAGCTACAAATGCTACAAACTCTTTGTGGTCAACAAACTCAACGGGAACTATTTCAATTGGTTCGGGATTAACAACTGGAACATTAAATATTGCAACAGGTACAGGATCTACAAATATAAATATTGGACATACTGGTGCAATTTTTGGTTTGACTGGTTCATTTACAATGACTGGAAACGTAACTGGAACAGGATCTTTTGATACAATCCAGGCAACTACTTCACTTTTTTCTACACCAGGAAATATTTCCTTTGGTTCAGGAGCAACACAAGGATATGTATTTGGTACAACTTCATCATTAATTCTTAATATTGGAGCAGGTGCGGGAACAAATAATAAAACAATAGGTATTGGAACTTCATCAACTGGTGGTACAACTGCAATTACAATAGGTTCTTCATCAGGTGCTACTTCTACTGTTACACTAAATGGAACTGTAAACACTACATCAGGTTCATTTAAAGTTGGAAATACTACTCTTGCACAGGGAGTAACTGGAACCATTACATTTCCCGCAACTGCAGGAACACTAATGTTAAACCCAATGACAACAGCAGGAGATATTATTTATGGTGGAGCATCTGGAGCTCCAACAAGGTTGGCGGGGTCAGCAACAAATAACTATGTCCTAACCTATAATACAGGAACAACTGCACCAGTTTGGGCATCAGTTACAGCAATTCCTTATACACCATCAACATTAATTTCATCTAATATTACTTTAGTAGCATTTAACAGTTATTTTATAGATACAACAGCTGCTAGAACTTTAACCCTTCCCGCTGCAGCAACATTAGGTGATGAAATTCATATTTTTGACGTTTCAGGATCAGCAGCAACAAACAATATTACTGTTGCAAATAATGGATTAAATATACGTGGTTCTGCTCAGACGTTAGTTATTAACGTAAACTATGCAGCGGTAGTCCTTGTGTATCTTGGAGCTACGTATGGTTGGAGAGTTTCATAATGGCAATAAGTTATAGTATACTTGGAACATCAGTTCCTAACTGGTTAATTTTTAATATAGAGAGGAGAGTAAAATGGCAGTAAATTATAGTACACTTGGAACTTCAGTTCCTAACTGGCAACTTCTCCAGACGGCAACACCAAGCGGTGTTGCCACAGTCACGTTCTCGGGACTGTCGGGGTACAACAAATACAGAATCATTACCGCTAATTTATTAGCGACAGGTTCAAATGCTTATGCAATGCGATTTAATGGAGATTCTGGCGCTAATTACCACTATGACACTGGACCCGAAAATGCGGGTGGAACACTAACTGGCGCGATTGCCCTCAGTTCTAACCAATTTAGCGGATTCGGTAATCTTAACTTGACTATTAGTAGCGTTTTATGGCTAGACATTGATCACGCTACTTTAGCAATTCCAAAAGTAGTTAATGGTCGCGCTTTGTCTTTCAATAGTATGTCGGGTTGGACTGGTATTTATTTAACCACTTCCCTTCTTACTTCTATTTCTTTATTGGCAACAAGTTCTCAAAACTTTAACGGCGGTTCAATTTACCTTCTTGGAGCGAACTAATGACAACTTTCAATCCTCCTTACAACATGGATATTAACTTCAACGGTGACATGGAGGCGGAACCTACGGTCACCTTCACAGACAAAGACGGTAAGATGGTTGATAAAGATGAGATTAATGCTTATGCAATGACTCAAATTTTATCAGAGGTAATTGAATAATAGGCTTTAATATCTTATCTTGATATAATAGGAGAATTGGGGTGTAAATAATGACAAAAGCAAGAAATATAGCAAATACAACTTTAGTATTAGGATCTACTACCTTAACTTTAGGTACAACTGCTACAACTACTATAGCAGGATTAACTTTAACAACTCCTACAATTAATGGAGCTACTCTTTCTGGTACGCTATCAGGAGCACATACAATATCTGGTGTTGCTACATTTTCTACTGCTCCTGTAATTTCTTCTATTACAAACGGTGCAGCAACTTTAACTTTGCCTACTACTTCGGGTACAGTTTTAACATCTGCTTCAACTACATCAGCTTTAACAACTGTTGGAACAGTAACATCTGGAACTTGGTCAGCATCATTTGGAGCAGTATCTGGAGCTAATCTAACATCTTTGACTGCTGCAAATATATCAGCAGGAACACTTGGTTCTACTGTATTGCCAGCAGCAGGTACCACTACCACAGCAGGACAGATTGGTTATATGGGTATGCCACAAAATAGTTCAACAACAGGTTCGTATACTTTAGCAGCAACAGATAATGGGACTCATATATATGCTACTGCATCAAGAACAATAACTATTCCAGGAAATACAACAGGAACTGGACCAGTTGCTTTTCCAGTAGGAACTTCAATTGCATTTATTTCAGCATCAGGTGCTACCATGACTATATCTATGCAAGCATCAACAACCGACACCTGCTTGTTAGCAGGTGTAGGAACATCAATGACGGGTGGTTCAGGATCAAGAACCTTAGCACCCTTTGGAATGGCAACATTAGTTAAAATTACAACAACACAATGGATTATATCTGGTAATGGATTAACATAATGTCTGGTATTACTGTAAGCTTATCGGGTGTATTAAAAAGTTCATCTATATCTTTATCTTATTTTGTAGGTGTGCTAGGAACAACAAGTGGTTCTGATTCTGCTGAATATTCTTTTACAGATTCTTCGGGTAATTTTTATTTTTTCCAAAATTTATATACTACAAACTACGGTTTAGGTTTGTCAAAATATGATTATTCAGGAACTATACAATGGTCAAAAAGATTTGGTGGTACATCAACTTCATCTGCTATGAGCTATAGTACATCATCTTCTGCTGCAGTAGATTCATCAAGTAATCTTTATGTAGCATCATCTGCTTATAGTGTTTCTCCGTACGTAGCTTTAGTTGCAAAATACAATTCAAGTGGCACATTACAATGGCAAAGAACATCAACAAATGCTCTAGGAAATACTTCATTAGTAGGAAATTCTTCAGTAGCAGTAGACTCATCTGGAAATGTATATACTATAGGTTTTTGTGCAACAGCTACACCAACATATCCTCCTTTTATAGTAAAGTATAATTCTTCAGGTACTATTCAATGGCAAACTTCATTAAATGTTTCTGTTTCTTCGTATTCTGAAATAAATCTTATATCTGTGGACCCTTCAGGAAATGTTTTTGTTGTCTTTAATAATGCTGGAGTAGCAAATTTTGCACAACTTAATACGTCTGGTGTTATTCAGTGGCAGAAAAAATTAACTATAACTACAGGGCATATATATGGCATATGGGTTGATTCTTCTTCAAATTTATATTTAGCTGGTTATAACTTATCTACAAACTATATAGGTTTTATTTTAAAGTACAATTCAAGTGGTACATTGCAATGGCAAAGACAGTTGACTGGAACAGGAAATACACTTGAGGTATGGCCTAGAGCATGTTCCGTAGATGGATCTGGGAATGTTTATGTAATAGGGGCAACATATCCTAGTGGTCTTACTTATTCAAATATGTTTGTTGTAAAATATAACTCAAGTGGCACATTACAATGGCAAAATCAAATGTCTAATACAACAACAACTACATCTTTTAATGTTTTGTCAGCATCAGTTGATTCTTTAGGAAATATTTCTTTTGCAATAGCAAGTAGTGCCAATACATCAGGTCAAGGTTTTTTTGCAAGATTGCCAGGAGATGGAAGCAAAACTGGTGTTTATACTGTTAGTGGAGCAAGTTACATATACAGTTCTGGTTCATTAACAGATGCTGCAGGTAGCCTTACAGATACTACAACATCATATACTGTATCTTCAAGTGTAATTACTGATGCAGCGGGTTCATTTACTGATGCAACTCCAACATTAACAAATAGCATTTTAATTTTATCTCCAACTATTACAGTTACTTCAACAAATGGTACTTTATTTTCAGATACAAATTATTATTACATGGCATATAAAACTGCGGGAACGTTTACAAATGATTTTGTTGTTTCAGGGGGAACTTTAAGTGCAGATATTTTATCAGTAGCTGGTGGTGGTGCAGGTGGAAGTGGAAGTGCTCTTGCAACAAGCGGTACTGGCGGTGGTGGTGGTGCTGGAGGAATTTCTTATTTAACATTACAATCAATAGCAGCAGGTTCATCAACTGTATTAGTTGGTGCAGGTGGAAGTTCAACAGTTGGAGGTAACAGTCAGTTTGCATCATTAACTGCAGCAGTAGGAGGAGGCTTAGGTGGAAGCACTGGTGGAACTGCAGCCTCAACTGGAGGTAGTGGTGGTGGAGGAGCAGGAAATACACCAATAACTGCGGGTTCAGGTACAGGAACTCAAGGAAAAGCTGGAGGAGCTGGTGTATCAGGATCTGGAGCACAAGGCGGTGGTGGCGGTGGATATGGAAGCACTGGTGGTACAGGTACAGGAACAAATGGAGGAGGATCAGGATCAACTTCATCTTCTGCATTTTATTCGTTATTAACAACTGCTGGAATTAACAGTGGTTTAATTGGTGGTGGAGGCTCTGGTGGTGGCGGTGGTGTATCTGCAACTGCTGGTGGAGGAAATGGTGCATTTGGTGCAGGTGGTAACGCTTTTCCTGGAACAGCCAATACTGGCGGTGGTGGCGGTGGTGGAAGTGCAATTTCTGGACATAATATTGGTGCTGCAGGTGGTTCTGGTGTTGTTATTATTAGATATGCTCGTTCACAAATTGTTGGCGGGTAATGCTTAAAACAATAAATACGCTATAATAGGAGAACAATGACTACTTATTATCCTTTATCTCTTGATACTTTTACTAACCCGACCTCTACAGATACCCTTGCAACAGCGGGTGGGTCAACAGCAATCCCGCATGCTAATCAGCATACTAATCTAAATGATGCGGTGTCAGCTATTCAGGTAAAGCTAGGAACTTCAACAAGTAGAGGCTCTTTTCCAGCAAACATAACTATTCCAGTCACTCCTACAGCAAATACAGATGCTGCTTCTAAACAATATGTTGATGCAGCAACTACAGGAATGAATATTCATGAGTCTTGTGAAGCAGCAACGACGGGTGCTTTGACAGCAACATATGCAGATGGAATTACTCTTGATGTAACTGGCGGGTACGGTCCAGGAGCAACATTAACAAATAGTGGATCATTGGCAGCACTAGTTCTAGATGGATATACTCTTGCACAGTATGATAGAGTTCTTGTAAAAAATCAAGCAGATGCAAAACAAAATGGTATTTACTCTTTAACAATAGTTGGATCGGGATCAGTAGCTTGGGTTCTAACAAGAGCAACAGATTATGATAATGGAAATACAGTAGAAGTAAATGCTGGAGATCTTATTTATGTAATTCATGGAACACAATCAGGATCATATGTTCAAACAAATGAAGGTTCATATAGTGGTGTTCCGCAAGGCGGAATTATTATTAAAGCGGGTACGGGAGATAATATAACTTTTACCCAAATTTCTGGTGTTAATGCAACCGCTACAACTGCTACAAATTTAGCAGGAACAACACAATATTCAATTCCATTTCAATCTAATTCAGCGACAACGGGCTACATATCAATTGGTACAGCTAATCAGCTTCTTTCTGTAAATTCAGGTGCCAATGGTTATACTTGGACAAGTCCTTCTTCATTAACAGTAGGATCTGCTACCAATGCAACTAATGCTACAAACGTTGCAAATACTACAACTACATCTTCATCAACATTTTATATTGCATTTGGCTCTTCTAATACAACAACAAATCAGGGTACAAATACAAATGCTTCTTTGACATATGTTCCATCAACAGGAACATTGTCTGCAACAATTATTAGCGGAACCTCCCTTGGAGGATCACTTCTTTCTTCTGCTACACCTCTTATGAATGGAACTGCATCAGTAGGAACTAATCTTATACCATCAAGAGATAACCATGTTCATCCAACAGATACAACTCGTGCTCCACTTGCTTCCCCTACATTTACAGGAGCAATAGATGCGTCTTCAACTGTAACATCATTTTTTGCTACCCCAACATCTATAACTTTAGGTGCTGCTGCAACAACTGCAACATTGTTTGGTGCGGGTACAACTATATCTTTAGGTGCATCAACAGGAACATTAACTCTTGCAAACCCTACAATTACATTATCAAATGCTACTGCATTAAATATAAATGGTGCCAGCCCAACAATTGCAACATCACAAACTACAGGTACAATTAACATATTTAACACTGGTTTTACAGGAGCAATAAACTTAGGTGGAGCTTCAACAGGTGCAGTAACAATTGGTGGAACATCTGCAACATCTACTGTAGCAATAGCATCAACATTAAAACCAAGAACTGGAACAGCCACATCTGGTCAAGTTCCTATTATATTTACATCTGGTGTAAACTTGACAACACAAGCAGGTGGATCAGTAGAATATGATGGAACAAACCTTTATGTGACTCCAAGCTCTTCTGCAACAAACACAACAAATGGTGGTCGTGGATTTGTAGACTCTTCAATGTTTACAATTATTGGTGCAGCAGCAAACAGCTTAAACGCAACTGCAACTACGGCTCAAAATATATTTCCAACAGGACAAGGAACCCTAGGAGTTGCTGGAACAACAACCTATCTAGTTGATGCATTAATTATGTTTACAAATGGTGCAACTTCACACAACACTACATTTTCTTTTGCTGGAACAGCTACGTGGACATCTAGTGCACTAGATTTAACTTGGACAACAACAGCAGCAAATACAGCTGGTACTACATTTAACTCTTCATATGCAACAGCAACAACAGCTGCTCCAACATTTACAATTCTTTCTGCTACCACAACAACAGCGGGAATCATTAAAGTTAAAGGTATTTTAAGAATAAACGCTGCTGGAACTATAATACCTTCTATTACATTTTCAGCAGCAACAGGTGCAACCCCAACAATCCTCTCTGGTTCTTATATGAGATTAACTCCAGCAGGATCAAATACTGCTACTGCAATCGGAGCTTGGGCTTAATAGTTTGGGGGGATAAATGTCATATAGACTCAGAATATTAAATGATAAGCCAGTTGGTTTTTGGGAATTAAATAGTCAGTCTTCAGCCACATATAACGATTCAGTTATTTCTTATAATGATTCAAATGCTTTATACAATGAATCTCTTGAAGATGTATTTCCTGATAAAACATCTAATTCTAATTCTGCTATAAATCCTGTGGGTTCACAAATTGTATCTGGAGATATACTTCCTCTTATAACAAATTCTTCTTATGATGGTAATTTGTTCGGAACAAAAATTACTCCTTCAAGTAAAATTACTCTTACTAACTCTGCTAATAAATATAAAATGTTCTATTCGGGAACAGAAAGTTTATACTTCGGTATAGAATTTTGGCTGGCTTTTGATTCAAACCCCGCAACAAATAATAATATTATTACAATTACTAATGGTTCAACCACTGTAGGTCAGATATCAGTAAATAATGACATTATCTCTTTCTCTATTTTTGGTCAAGATACCTCTACCTCTAATTCTTTGTCTTATAAAGCATTTAAACAAGTAATGTCTTGGGAATCTCAGGTACATGTGTTTGCCTATTATTCTAACGGAACAATAGGTATTCTTGTTAATGATATTGCGGGAGTTTCAGATCAAACTTCAAATACTTTTTATTTTACCCCTAATGCATCATCTGCAACATCAACTACTTATACGATTGGTCCGTCATCAAGTACAAATAATTTTGTTATTAACGACTTAGCTTTTTATGACTATATTCTTTCAGATAATTTAATTAAATCTCATATGGTATGGGCAACTTACGATTCTTCTCCACAAACCTATGTCAAGCAAACAAGTGGGTATTTCTTTGATATTAAAGAAACAGCAAACATGTATGCATTTAAGCAAGATTTTTCAGATCCTAAAAATTATAAAAAAGGTATTTCTAATAATTTGATTATAGATAAAAGTGGTATGACTTTACAAACAGTTCCTGATCTACTACAGGTTGGCTCAGGAAGTATATCTAATTCTTCAAATGGGCTTTCTGTTTCAGGTACTGCTTCTGCAAAGTTTTCTAATTTTTCAAATTATTTTTCTTTAAATAAGTTATCAATATTAGGTCAAATTAATTGGCAGTTGAATAATAGTGCATTTCCATCTGTAATATTTGCAATTGAAGGAATTAATAATGGTGAATGGCTATATCTTGCTCAAAGTCCTGATAAAAAATTAACATTATACTATTATAAAAAATCATCAACATATCCTTATAATGCTTCATCAGTCATACTTACTCAACTTCCACAAACAACAACTGCGGGAATATATAATTTTGGTTTGTCGTTTAATGGCGGAACCGCAACGGTATACTTGTCTGGAACTGGATCTATTTCTACTAATGCTATGCCAAGTTATACATATTCTAACTTAAATTTATATTTTGGAAATGAATATTCTCCTGCAACAACATCCCCTATGGTGGGTAATATAAAGAATATAAGTTTATTTAATGATTATGTAAATCCATCAATATATTCTTCGTATGGGTTGAATGATTCATTTACTATACCATTTATAAGTAATCTTTCTGTTTCACAAATTGGAACTTGGACTTATAATGTTCCTACATCAAAAATGTCAGAAATAATTGGAGCAAGAGCTACTTGGGATTCAGGATCTACTGATAATTCATCTATAGGATCTTCTAAAAATGTTATTGTTCAAGTTTCACAGAACTATGGCTACTCTTGGAATCAAATTCATAATGGAGAACCAGCAATTCAGTTTGCAGATAGTTCACTTATATCACAAACTGACACTTCTTTTAAAGTTACAATTTATTCATCATCTTCATCATCTTATTTACCAAGAATTGATAATTTATTAATAGCTTTTTATAATGACTTGTCTATAACTTCTGATGCTGGTGCTTTTGTTTTGCAGCCAAGACAAGGAAGTTATATTGGAGACACATATTCAATTAAAAAGAATTTTTTCAATATTATGTCAAGGGCAACTAATTTTGGAATTAAAATTAAATCAGTCAATGGAAAAAATTCTGCTGCAACAATCACTCCTGTTTTTATAACTAATGGATATTCTACAGTAGAATTTTGGTTCAGACCAGATGAATTAAGCCCTACAAACATACAGACAATTCTGGATACAGTAGGTCAAAAACAAACCATCTATATGGACACCAATAGAAATCTATACCAAACTGGGTTTTCTGCTGTATATATAAATGGTCTCCCTGTCACGCTAGGAAATAAAACTTTAATACAAAATGAGTCTTATCATTTTATATGTGTTTATCCATCAGCAATTAACTATCAATTAGTTTTGGGTGGGGATCAGAGAAGACAGTATTTTTCTGAGGGAACCTTTGGATATTTAAGTATATATTCAAATTCATTTACACAAGCACAGGCACAAGCAAGGTACCTGGACTTCTTATCATCTAATGTATCTCAAGTTGATAATATAACATCTTTAAATAGTGATAATGTAATTGCTACAATATCTGAATATTCTGGATCTAGTACAGGATATAATGGTGGATTGCCTATTTTGTCCTATATGCATCCTGTTAACGCTATATAATACATCATTTTTGGTAGTCAAATGTTCAGTTTTTAAGAGTTCGGTGGTATTATTGGCTTATGGGCAAAATGAAGATAACACCAATTGATGAGGTAAGCTGGGGATTGTACGGTTGGCAAATGCCAGATGGATCTTTAGTTATGGATGAAGAGGGAGCTTATTTAAGCATTCCATCTATGAAAGGCGATATTCGCCAGATTAAAAAACTTAAAGATGTGGCAAAACATTACGGACTAGAAGAAGGAAAACCAATATTTTTTGCAGGTCATAGACCAGTAACTGATGAAGAATTAGAAGAACAAAGGCAAAGACTAGAGATGGGTCTTGTTCCAGATGAAAAAGATATGCCTGCTATGATGGACTATGTTAAAGAAATGAGGGACATGAAACTTGGTTAATTTAGTCGTTGATGATACTCCAGATGAGGGAGACACTCTAGATAAGAGTGAAGGCGGTATTACCGTAAAGCTAGGTTCTGCATCACACACAGTAGAGAATGATTTTGGTGATCCATTTAATGCAACCTGGGAAGATATTAAAAAAGCTGAAGGGTTAAGCCCTAATTTCCGTCGTCAAGTTAATAGAATGGAAAAGTCATTTACTGGTCAAGGTGATGCAAAATCTAAAAAGCTTGACCCACTTGATCTTACAGGATATTCTCTTTTTCAGATTGTTCAGCCACCATATAATGTTCTTTATTTAGCACAACTATATGATATTTCTCCATACCATCACTCTGCTGTAAATGCTAAAGCAGCAAACGTTGTAGGACTTGGATATAAGTTTGATAATACTTGGGCTACAAGTTCAAAAATTGAAGAAGTAATGGATCAACCTAAAAAGCTTGATAAGTTGCGTTCAAAAATTGAAGGTATGAAAGAAGATTTGCGTCAATACCTAGAATCTATGAATTCTGATGATTCATTTATTGAAACAATGAAAAAGATTTACATTGACCTAGAATCAACTGGAAATGCTTATATGGAAGTTGGTCGTACAACTAGTGGTAAGATTGGATACATTGGTCATATCCCCGCAACAACTATGCGTATCCGTCGTCACCGTGATGGTTTTGTTCAGGTAGTTTATAACCGCTATACATTTTTTAGAAATTTTGGAGATATAGATACTCCAGATCAAATTGGTACAGACCCACAGCCAAATGAAGTAA
>Ga0007859_1000290_pt1 | contig 14138 bp, 15 predicted proteins | sample CryBogCBH27Jul07_FD_71222 | JGI IMG/M metagenome (GOLD analysis project Ga0007859, IMG submission 71222) | Freshwater microbial communities from Crystal Bog, Wisconsin, USA - CBH27Jul07 | ecosystem: Environmental > Aquatic > Freshwater > Lake | place: Crystal Bog, Wisconsin, USA | collected...
TCAACCGTTTTGAGCGTATCGCTGACTGGAAGGGCAAGAATGCCCCCCACGAGATCATGCTGAAGTGTGTTGATGAGTTTCTCAACATCAAACGGGGTAATGCAAAGTCGGGCGGCGTCATGAACCAGAACCCAATCATCGGGTTTGGCACGATCCTCAATAACCTTGAGTGCCGAGTAGACCGAGTCGGAGCGTTCACGCCCGCCTGCTGCTCGGATGATACGAGGATCCTGGGAGATCGAAAGATCATTCCAGTAACCATCCTCGATTCCCAGCGCCACGGCAATGGCCGAAATCTGTGTCACGGAAAGAAGTCGTTCAAGGGTATGTTCGAGAACGGTTTTACCCAGCACTTCAAGGTACTGTTTGGGTACAGAGGTTCCCATTCGCTTTCCGACACCGGCAGCGGGAACGACAGCCCAGAAATGATGGCTCATGATTCACCGGAGGTTATCCCTAGGGTCATAGGTGTGAACTATGCCGCAGGGAGATCATGGAGGAGCGGTCGCCTCGTCCGGTTTGACGGGCGGCTGGACCTTGCTTTTGAGCTTGGCCTTGGATTTGGTTCGCCCCTGAGGGGGCTTTGCAGATCCGTCACTCTTAGGCGTCGGATTCTGTAATTCTTTGTCTTCGTAGACCTGTACAAAAGTCTCGCCCGGTTTCACCAGCCCAAGGTCATGCCGAGCGCGTTCTTCAATGGCATCGGTGCCATCTCGAAGATCCGCAACATCGGCCGCAACGGCGGCATTTCGGGCACGACGCTGTTCGCCTTCCTGACGTAACTCCTCAATGCGTCCGAGAGTTTCCTTGTACTCTCGGACGCCACCGTCCCCCCACCATAAACGGTATTGGAGGGCGGCAATGAGGAGGGCCAGAAAGGCAATCAGCTTGACCAAGAGAGTCCCCTTGGTGACTTAGAACGCCCGCTTGAAGGCGGACTTGCCAGCATACTTGGCCTTGGCACCCAGATCGGCTTCGATCTTGAGAAGGCGGTTGTACTTGGCAATACGATCTGAACGGCTGAGTGAACCGGTCTTGATCTGGCCTGAACGGGTGGCAACTGCAAGATCAGCAATCGTCGAATCTTCAGTTTCACCAGAACGGTGAGACATAACCGTCGTGTAGCCAGCGGCATGGGCCATGTCAATGGCTTCCAGTGTCTCGGTCAAGGAACCAATCTGATTAACCTTGATGAGAATGGAGTTTGCAACCTTGGCTTCGATGCCCTTCTTGAGAATGGCAGGATTGGTGACGAACAGGTCATCACCGACGATCTGGATCTTGTCGCCGAGCTTGTCGGTCATAATGCCCCAGCCGTGCCAATCGCCCTCGGCAAGACCATCTTCAATTGAGATGATCGGGTATTTGTCGACCCAGGCAGCCAGATAATCGACGAACTCTTCAGAGGTGAACTTCTTGCCTTCAGATTCAAGGTGGTAGAAACCGTCCTTGTAGAACTCAGAGCTCGCGACATCCAGCCCCAGGAAGATATCTTTGCCTGCAACATAACCCGCATTGCTGATCGCTTCGAGGATGACTTCGATGGCTGATTCGTTGGAGGGGAGATTCGGGGCAAATCCGCCTTCGTCACCGACGCCGGTGGCGAGGCCACGGTCATGGAGAACCTTCTTCAGCGCATGGAAAACTTCAGCGCCATAACGGATGGCTTCACGGAAGTTCGGTGCACCAACGGGAAGGATCATGAATTCCTGCATGTCGACACTGTTGTCCGCGTGCGCGCCACCATTGATGATGTTCATCATCGGGACGGGCAACAGATACTCACTGTCGTTATTGAGGTAGGCATAAAGCGGCTTGCCGGCTTCCTGAGCAGATGCGCGAGCGGCAGCAAGCGACACACCGAGGATGGCGTTGGCGCCCAGACGGCCCTTGTTGTCGGTTCCGTCGAGATCAATCATCTTCTGATCGAGAGCCTTCTGGTCAGCCGCATCGAGACCGATGACGGCCGAGCGGAGTTCGCCATTGACGTTGGCAACGGCCTTGGTGACGCCCTTGCCCAGATAACGAGACTTGTCGCCATCTCTCAGCTCAATGGCCTCGCGTGAGCCCGTGGAGGCACCGGATGGCACCATCGCGCTACCGACTGCGCCGGACTCCAGAATGACGTCAACAGCGACCGTCGGGTTGCCACGCGAGTCGAGGACTTCAAGGGCTTTCACATCAACAATTTTGCTCATCGGGTTTGATCTCCTGTGATCAAAAAGAAATAGTTAAGGAAGGAATCAAAGCAAGGGTTGGCTTTTGACTGCGGAATCAATGGTCTTCAAGGTCTCAAGAAGTTCCCGCATGCGATGCAGGGGCCATGAATTGGGGCCATCGCTCAGCGCCTTCTCGGGATCCGGGTGGGTCTCCATGAAAAGGCCGGCGATGCCAACGGCCAAGGCAGCCCGAGCGAGCGCAGGGACAAACTCGCGTTGCCCTCCAGAGCAGTTGCCTTGCCCCCCGGGCAGTTGGACCGAGTGGGTCGCATCAAAGACCACGGGACAACCGGTTTCGCGCATGATCACGAGCGATCGCATATCGGATACCAGATTGTTGTATCCGAACGAAACGCCCCGCTCACAGGCCATGATCTGTGTATTGCCTGTCGCCATGGCCTTATCAATCACGTTCTTCATGTCCCAAGGGGCAAGAAACTGGCCTTTCTTGATATTCACCGGACGTCCCAGGCGAGCGACGCTCTGGATGAAGTTGGTCTGACGGCACAGAAAGGCCGGAGTCTGAAGGACATCCACCACGGAGGCGACTTCCTTAAGGGGCGTGTCTTCATGGACATCGGTGAGGACGGGAACGCCAATCTGACGCTTGACCTCGGACAGAATACGGAGGCCTTCATCCACACCGGGGCCTCTGAAGCTGTTTCCGGAGGAACGATTGGCCTTGTCAAAGGACGATTTATAGATAAAAGGGATACCGAGGCTCGTGGTCAATTCGCGAAGAGTCCCTGCTGTGTCAATAGCCAAAGATTCGTTTTCGATGACGCATGGACCCGCAATCAGAAAAAAAGGCTGATCGATACCCGCTTCAAAGCCACAAAGCTTCATGCATTACTCCGGTCTTCAACTTGATCGCGCGCGGCTTGAATGAATCCGGTGAAAAGGGGATGTCCCTTTCTCGGCGTCGAGGTGAATTCGGGGTGGAATTGGCAGGCGAGGAACCATGGGTGACCCGGGATTTCAATGGCTTCGACCAGTTTGCCATCCAGGGACGTTCCGCAGACCTTAAGGCCTTTGCTGACGAGTGTATCGAGATATGAATTATTGAATTCATAACGATGGCGGTGACGTTCGACCACTTCCGCAGCGCCATAGACCTCGCGCCCAAGGCTTCCCTCCACCAGTTTGCATGCCTGTCCACCGAGACGCATGGTTCCCCCGATATCGGAAGATTCAGATCGATGTTCAATCTGACCAGAGGCATCCTGCCATTCGGTAATCAGCGCGATGACCGGGTGTGGGGTCTTGGCATCGAACTCAGTACTGTGAGCGCCGGTCAGGTTCGCCATGTTGCGGGCAAACTCGATCACGGCCACCTGCATTCCGAGGCAGATTCCGAGATAGGGGATGCCAGACTCGCGGGCGTAGCGGACCGTTCTGATCTTGCCTTCAACACCCCGCTCACCAAAGCCCCCTGGCACCAGGATGGCGTCGATGTGATGCAGCATCGATTTGGGGTCTTCGCCGATGTCTTCGGAGTCGAAGTAATGGATCTTGACCTTGGTCCGGGTCTTGATTCCGGCGTGAATCAGCGCTTCGGACAGTGATTTGTAGGCGTCGGTATGATGGACATACTTTCCGACCATGGCGACATTGACTTCACGATCCCAGTGCGTGAGGCCGTCAATGACGGCTTCCCACTCGGCGAGATCGGCAGCTGGCGCATCGATCCGTAGTTTACGGACCACGATATCATCGAGACCCTGCGCATGCAGCAAGGAGGGGATTCGATAAATGGTATCGGCATCGACGGCTGAGATGACCGCAGCCTCGCTGACGTTCGTAAACAAGGCGATCTTCCGTCGCTCAGACTCGGGGATCATTCGATCTGACCTACAAATCAGAACATCGGGCTGAATACCGATGGTCCGCAACTCTTTCACCGAGTGCTGCGTGGGCTTGGTCTTGAGTTCACCTGCGGTTCCAATATAGGGAACCAGCGTCAAGTGGATGAAAAGCGTTTGTTCTTCGCCCAGTTCGACCCGCATCTGGCGGATCGCCTCTAGGAAGGGTTGCGACTCAATGTCACCGACCGTTCCGCCAATTTCAATCAGGGCCACGTCATAGTCCTTGGCGCTGAGCTCAATGACTCGCTTGATTTCATCGGTAATGTGCGGAATGACCTGTACGGTCGCTCCAAGGTATTCCCCGCGACGCTCCTTCCGGATGACGTTTTCATAGATCTGGCCGGTGGTCCAGTTATTGACCTTACCCATCGTGCTGCGCAGGAAACGCTCATAGTGACCAAGATCCAGATCGGTCTCGGCACCATCTGAAGTGACAAATACTTCGCCGTGTTGAAACGGGCTCATGGTGCCCGGATCCACGTTGATGTAAGGATCCAGTTTGGTCATGGTGACCTTGAGTCCTCGGGCTTCAAGAATGGCACCCAATGAAGAGGCTGCAATTCCCTTGCCCAGCGAAGATACGACGCCGCCGGTGATGAAAATGTATTTGGTCATTCGGGATGATGGAGTGTGTGGCGATCCGAAGGGCGCCTGGAACGTCCCACGAACTGATGCTGGATGTCCGGGCCAGACGATGCGTTTATTTTACTTCAGCTGAGGTCCCGAGTCATGGGCATTGGGCAACCTTCTTGATGCTGTTGGGTTAAGATCAGTCAATTGATCATCTCTCAGGAGTGTTCCATGCGGTCCGTGCTTCTTTCATCCACGCTTTCTGTTGTCCTTATGATGATTCTTTCCGGGTGTGTCTGGGTGGATCTCAATGCAAAAGGGGAGACCGTCAAAGTTCTGACATCGGCTGAAGCGTCCCGTTGCAAGCGCATCGGACATGTTGAGTCCAATACGACCGCTGATATTGTGGGGATTCCGCGGGATGATGAATCACTAAACAATGAGTTGACGCGACTTGCCCGGAATCATGCAGGTGAACTCGGTGGCAACGCAGTGGTGGCCATTGGTAAGCCTCAAAACGGACAGCAGTCTTTTAACGTTTATCGCTGTCAAGGCGCATCTGCTCGCTAACGCATGAGGCTCTTCAGGGCGCCTGTGGGGTCGAGTCCTGCGGGCGGAAGCCACTGAGGTTGGGGCGAGCTTGCCCAAGTAGCCGGGTTGAATATCTCGGCATTAGGCCAAAAACTCCCGACACAGGCGAGTGTCTCTCCAAGATAGAGCAAAGGGACTCGGGCCCGGACCCACGGGGGGATGCCCCGTTCCTGAAAAAGATCCTTGAGGTCATGATGGCCCTGTCGACCTGCCAGCATGATCTTTTCTCCGCCCACCCGATAGCGAATTTGAATACCTGAGGGATCCCAAGGCGCGGGCTTCGATGCCCCTGCCTGAGGGTAGACCATGGCGATCATCCCGTTATCTCCAGGCAGAGGCAATGGTTCACGCCAGTTTACCCATCGGCAGGGGATGGCCTTGTCCCTGTGGGGGATACGGTAGGCGACATCACGATATCTTTGAAGCTCACTGCCATCGGAGAGCCTGAGAACAGGGGTTCGATCTGCTCCCGCTTGCATAAACTCCTTGATGAAGGCTTCGATCATTTGTTCTGAGGGCATACGCAGGTTTAAGCTTTGAAACCAGCCTCGAATTGCGAGTCGCAGGCCTTCTGGCTCCAGTTGTTCGGCCTTTTTAAGATCAAAATGCCCGAACGGTGCCATTTCGTTTGCTAGTGCAATTTGTTGCATGCGTTGATGGCTTGCGCCCTTTGCGGCATGCCGGGCGCTCCTTGAAATGGCTCGAGATGCCGCAGGCCATCGCGCCTCAATCAAGGGCATGATGTGATGGCGAAGGTAATTACGATCGAAGCGAGGGTCCTGATTGCTGGGATCCTCGATCCACATGAGTTCCCTAAAGTGGGCATAGGCAAGGATCTCAGCGGCTTCAATGTGAAGCAGAGGTCTGAGCAGAAGGCCTTGGCCCAATGGAGCCTTTTCAGGCATGCCTGAAATTCCTTCAAGTCCAGCACCTCTAAGAAGCTGGAGGAGGACTGTTTCCGCTTGATCGTTCTGGTGGTGGGCCATCAGGAGCAGATCCCCTTCGCCGATCAGTCGGTTAAAGACCTGATATCGGGCATTCCGGGCAGCTTCCTCTGGACTTTCCCCGCGTGCGGGAGTTGCGTTGACAGAATGGATCGTCAGCGGGATCTCATACCGATCACAGAGGCTTTGACAATCATCGACCCAATGGTCTGCGGCGGCTTGAAGACCATGATGCACATGGACGGCTTTCAATGTGATGGGCTTCTGCGCTCGCATCAGGGCGCAAAGATCCAGGAGGACGGCTGAATCTCGTCCTCCACTTAAAGCGATCCAGACCGTGCGGACGCTCTGGAATTGATCCAGCTGCCGCGTGATGTGATCTGGATTTAGCAGAGAGTCACTTCGGAGCGAGCTAGGCAATCGCCTCTTCGAAAACGCCATAAGACATGAGCTTTTGGTGGCGTTCGGAGAGGAGGCGCTCTTTGGGGACCAGGGCGAGTTCCTCAAGATTTCTCTTGAGAATCGACTTCAAGTTTTCAGCCGTTTTTTCGCGATCGCGATGACATCCGCCCAGGGGTTCTGCAACGACCTCATCAATCAGACCGAGATCCATGAGGCGATCGGAGGTAATTCCCATGGCTTCAGCGGCAAGCTCGGCCTTCTCGGCGCTTTTCCACAGGATCGATGCACATCCTTCAGGTGAAATCACCGAATAGGTGCTGTACTGAAGCATCAACAAACGATCGCCAACCCCGATTGCAAGCGCACCACCCGATCCACCCTCGCCAATGACGGTACAGATGATGGGGGTGTTGAGTGTCGCCATCTCAAAGAGGTTGCGCGCAATGGCTTCACTCTGGCCACGTTCTTCGGCATTGATGCCTGGATAGGCGCCGGGTGTATCAATCAGACAGATGATGGGCAGCTTGAAACGCTCGGCAAGCTTCATGAGGCGAAGCGCCTTGCGATAGCCCTCAGGCCTCGGCATGCCGAAATTTCGGTGGATCTTCTCCTTGGTGTCGCGGCCCTTTTGATGGCCAATCAACATCACCGGGATGCCATCCAGCTTCGCGATACCGCCGACGATGGCAGGATCATCGGCGAAAGTGCGGTCGCCATGCAGTTCCTTGAAGTCCTGGAAGATCAAGTTGACGTAGTCCAGCGTATAAAGACGCTGAGGGTGACGCGATAACTGGGAAATCTGCCATGCGGTGAGATTCGAAAAGACCTGCTCGGTCAGTTTTCGACTTTTTTCTTCAAGCTTGGCAATTTCCTCGCTGATGTTGATTTCATTGTCGAAACCCACACGACGAAGCTCGTCGATTTTGGCCTGTAGGTCGGCGATGGGTTGTTCGAATTCGAGGAAATTGAGATCCATGCGTAATATCCGATAAAAGCTGACCCTCTATTTTAACACTTCGATCAGGAAATCTTGAGTCAGACGCCATGATCTTGCATCGGTCAACGGATTGTAGACCGTGCCAAAGTCTCGATCATTGGCTTCAGGATTCGTGAATGCGTGCAGGGTTGATCCATAAAAATGGAGTTGCCAGTCGGCGCCCCGGTCAGTCAATTCACGGCCTAGCGCCAGGCCTTGCTCTGGAGTTGCCATGGGGTCCTCAAAGCCATGCAATACAAGTATCTTGGCCTTGATGGGGGGCGTCGGCGTCCCGGTTGGCGGTGAAAAGATGCCATGCAGACTGACCACGCCACGAAGGGATGCGCCACCTCGTGCAAGATCGAGGACGCAGAGGCCACCGAAACAGTAGCCAATGGCCGCGATACGCGATGCATCGACCTCAGGTTGATGGCTGAGCGTTTCGAGGGTACTGAGAAGTCGGTCGAGTAGAAAGCCGCGATCGCTGGCTACTCCACTCATGAGATCGCTGCATTCCTCTCGGGTTCTTCCCACCCGTCCTTCACCATAAAGATCAATGGCAAAAGCGGCATATCCAGACTGCGCGAGAATATTGGCGCGCTCGATCGCTTGTTCATTGCAACCCGCCCAGGCCGGAGCGACCAAGATTCCGGGAAGAGACGATGCCGGCCCTTCTGGGCAGGCAAAGTAGCTTTCAAGGTTAACGCCCTGGTGAACGTGACGGATTTTCCGAGTGATCAAAGCCATGATGCGTCTCCTGAATTAACGTTTTGCTGCTTGAGCGGCCTCGGCACACTCGATCTTGAGCATTTCCCTTTTCTGCTGATAGCCCTTGAGGTCTATCTGTCCCGCGTCGGCCTGCGTCGCCAGTTGACTCAGTTTCTGGGCGCATAGACGAGCGACGCTCTGAATCTCTGGCCCATAGTCATTAATTAAGAGGGCGGATGCATTGTTCAAACACTCCTGACGCTGGCTCAGGCTTCCTGGGATGTCGTGGTAATTCAAAAGGCACTTGTTGGTCATGATCGATGCCTGTTGAACCTTGTCAGGGTCAGGGTGAAGAGTCTTTGTCCCCTGGATCGATGTGCAGGCCTGAAGGAAAAGGATGCATGCAATGAAAAGCATGCGAGACGAGTTAACGACAAAATGGCTGGCCTTATGCATAGGATAAGCTTGGATTATGAAATAGATGTTGACAGAGACTATTTCTTTAATGGGCTGATCTTGAGGATAAAAGGGAGCATTGTAGTGCCTGAGTAATCACAGCTCGAGGTATCCTCATGGAAATCATCAGTATTCTTGTGGTGTTAAGTATCGTAGCGTGTGTAGTCTTTATAGGCATGGCTACCGTGCGACTGATCCAAGTCGAGGACCAGACTGGCCGTGGGCAGAAGGTCAGGCAGGCCTTTGATTCGCCTAGTAATGATGTCGTGTTTGAAGAACCGACACGGTCCGCCGTTGCCGCTATCCGGCCGCTGAAAGTCAAAAGGTAGGGCCTATTCTACATTCTGGACCTGCTCCTTAATTTGCTCGATCAGGACCTTGATATCGACCGAGAAGCGTGTCATTTCGGCGTCTTGGGATTTTGATCCTAAGGTATTGGCCTCTCGGTTCAATTCCTGGGTCAAAAAATCAAGGCGTCGTCCTATCGGTTCGGAGCTCTTCAGCGATCGCTTCATTTCAACCAGATGGAGTCCGAGTCGGTCTAACTCTTCGGCGACATCGAGTTTCTGGGCATAGAAAAGGATTTCTTGCTCGAGACGATCCTGATCCACGTCCTGGGAGAGTTCTTCCACCTTTTTGTTCAGGCGCTCTCTAAGAAGTTGCATGACTTGCGGCATGCGCTGTCTGGCCGCTTGCACCTCATGTTCGATCAATTGGCAGCGTTGCGCGATCAATTCAGCAATGGCTTCACCCTCGATTCTTCTAGATATTACGAGGTCTTCGAGGGTGAGCTCTAAAAGGGCGATTAGGTTTTGATTCAACGCATCGCGATCCATTTCAGCTTCGATGACGACTCCTGGCCATTTCAAAAGATCCAGAGAGGAGGGGGCTGAAAGCGGCAGGCCCTCAAGGTTATGAATTTCCTGGAGACTGCCCGTCAGCGCCTTTAAGACCTCGAGATTGATGGTTAATCCCGAGCCTGTCTCGTCGACACGTTTTACTGTGAGGGTGGCGTCAATCCGACCCCGGCGAATCTTTTTCGTGATGATGGATCTGATTTCAGTGTCAAGTGATCGAAGCCATTCAGGGAGCCTGACGGAGGCATCGAGGAACCGGTTATTGACGCTTTTCAACTCCCAAATGATTTCCCAGTCTGTCCATTTGATTTTGCGGGTCGCAAAACCGGTCATGCTGTGGGTGGCATAGGAGGCTTGGGGCATGGTGATCTCTCGGGGAATGGGGGACAGGAAACCGAAACCAGTTCAGAATAGTCGTATGAAATTTTGCCCTGATTGTAGCGAACCTCTGCGGTTTGAGATTCCAACCGGTGACGACAGGCACCGCCATGTCTGTGGTGCCTGCGGAACGGTGCACTATCAGAACCCTAAAATGATTGCAGGCTGCCTCCCGGTATTGGGTGACAAGGTCCTCCTCTGTCGACGGGCGATCGAACCCCGAATGGGCTTCTGGACTCTTCCTGCTGGGTTTATGGAGTTGGGTGAGTCGGTTTGCGAAGCGGCTCGACGTGAAGCTTGGGAGGAGGCAAAGGTCCAGGTTAGACTGGATGAGGCTTACACGCTTCTGAGTCTCCCAGGCCTCTCTCAAGTCTATGTTTTTTATCGTGCGACGATGTTGGCCCCGGAATTTGGGGCGGGCACCGAAAGTTTGGAGGTTCGGCTGTTTTCAGAGGATGAGATTCCTTGGGATAGTCTTGCTTTTGAAACGGTACGTCTTACCCTCAAGTATTACTTCAGTGATCGCCAAACGGGTCTCTTCCGTTTTCGTGAAGAAGTCCTCTCCATTACGCCCCGCAAAGGCTAGTCAGGCTCTTTGCCCTTGAGAAATGGGTGCCGGGCCCAAGTAACTGGGATTCGGGGTTCTATGCTATAAGTTGCCACAGTAACTGAGTTGCCGGGCTATACCCCATACTGCATCTCAGGTGTGACGTCAGGGAGGATCCATGTTTCAAATCACTCAGCCTTTCCGCTCCCTTTTGCTCAGCGGCGTGCTCCTGATGGCTCTCGGCTCACCATCATTGGCATCAGCAAATCTCTTTGTGACCGCCGGAAAGCCCGTTGATCTTCGAACAGATCTGGGGCCATCCAGCAAAAGTATTCGTATGGTCGAGGGGGGAAGTGAAGTTGAGGAGATTCGGCGTATGCCGAAAATCGGATTCACCAAAATCAAATTGACCTCCGGCGAGACTGGATGGGTGCCCTCAGCCCGCCTTTCGGAGCAAGCGCCAGATCCAGGACAGCTGATCTTAGCCAGTCAAAACCTTTTGGGTCTGCCACCGAAGCAGCTTGAAAAGGAAATTGCGCATACCCAAACTGAGCTCAACATCGTTAGGCAAGCTTCGCTGACTGCACGGCGGATGCAGGAGGAGAGGGATCAGTTACAAATAACGGCCCATCAGCTTCAAGCGGAGCTTGAAAAGCTACGTGAGGAAAAAGCTGCTTTAAATGCGGATCAAAAACAACTGTGGTTCGCCCTGGGCGCTGGTGCCCTCATGAGCGGTATCCTTTTGGGACTGATTGTCCCCCGTCTGAAGCCGAAACGCCGAAACGTCTGGGGCTGATCAGCCCCAGCGCAGGAAAAGCTTGTTGTGATCCTTGAGATTCTCGATCACCTTACCCGTTCCGCGGGCAACGGCGCTGAGCGGGTCATCGGTGACATGAACATCCAGGCCAGTTTCCTCGCTGATCCTTTGTGCTAGTCCCTTAAGTAAAGCGCCACCCCCTGTGAGGTGAATGCCGCGTTCGATCAGGTCGCTGGTTAATTCTGCAGGGGTGACTTCCAGGACATTCAAGATGGCCTTTAGGATGGCACCGGCCGCGGGTTCTATTGCCATCCGGACTTCCTCTGGCGTGAGGTCGATGGCACGGGGTTTACCAATCGTCAAATCCCTTCCGCGGGCAAGAAAATTCTCGATATCGGGTACCGGCAGAACCGAACCGGCTCGGCACTTGATTTCTTCACCGGTTCTATCGCCGACCAAAAAGCGTCTCTGAGCCTTTAGATAGCGAATGACGCAATCGGTGAGTTCGTCCCCGGCGACCTTGATGGTTTCACCTACCACGATTCCTGAGTTTGAAATAACGGCGACTTGGGTTGTGCCACCGCCGATATCGACGATCATGTGTCCAGCAGAATCCTTAACATTAAGTCCCGCACCAATGGCCGCGGCAATCGGCTGGGACAAAAGGAAGACTTTCCGGGCATCCATGTCCGCAATCGCTGCACAGACAGCCCGTTTTTCGACGTCCGTTACGCCATTTGGAAGGCTGATTACCACGTTTCTGGGAATCTTGTGGGGGCCAACGACCATCCGAATGAATCGCTTCAGCATTCCGGAGGTCATATCAAAGTCTGCAATCACGCCATCCCGAATCGGACGAACGGTACTTAACTCAGGATGGACCTTGCCCATCATGGCCCGAGATTCAGCCCCTACAGCGATGATGTCCCTCTGAACGTGATCAAAGGTCACGATGGAGGGTTGATTCAGCAGTACGCCTTTTCCCTTTACGAATATGAGCGTATTCGCTGTGCCAAGGTCAATTCCAAGATCAATGCGGGGGTAGAAGTAGCTGAACATTCCGTCCGAGGGGTACTGTTAGGGGAGGGAGTTACCCGAACACGCCACGGTCGGCGTGAATAGAGGGCAAGATGAGGACAACTTCATTTTGCACAAGGGAAACCAGCGGTGCAAGGTAGACCTCATAATTCACGCACGTTTGAGAATGAGTTCGATGACCAGCTTGCTGCCCAAATAGGCCAGCAGAAGGGTGGCGAATCCGGCGAGTGTCCAGCGTATGGCGACGATGCCACGCCAACCAAATCGAGCCCTTCCGAAGAGCAGTGTGCCAAAGACAAGCCAGGCAATGAGCGCTAGTACGGTCTTGTGAACGAGGTGCTGAGCGAACATATTTTCGAGAAATACGAAACCCGAGGCCAGAGACAGGGTCAAGAACAATAATCCCGATCCGATCAAGCTGAACATCAGCGATTCCATGCTTTCAAGAGAAGGCAGAGAGCGCAGGATCCATGCTTTGAAATAACGCCGTCGAAGGCAGGCGTCCTGGATCAACAACAAAATTCCCTGAATGGAAGCGATGCCAAGGAAACTGAAGGCGATGAGTGAGCTGAGGACGTGGATGGTCATTCCTGGCGAAGAATGATGTAACGGCCTTAAAGGTTCAGGAAACGCTTCGCCTAGGAGAAGAATGATGGCCGTCAGGGGGAAGGTGACGATGCCGAGCTGTTCGACGGGGCGAAGCGTGGCGGTGATGATAATCAGCAGGTTGGTGATCAACATGACCAACGACATGGCGTGCAAAAGGCTGAAGTTCAGATTGGCGCCAAAATCACTGGCTTGAAACCAGGTAAACCCATGGAGACCGGTTGCCATCAAGGCGAGGGGGACACAAGTCCAGCGATGAAGGCTCTGAACTCCGTCACGTGGATCGGCTCTAAGCGATATGAGCCTGACGGCAAACGCAAAAAGATATGCGCCGATAACGTAATTTGTAAGCGAAACCATAGCCATTGAATCTCTCCCAGAGCGGCTAGTCTGGCATAATGCGCGCCCTAGATGAAGCAACTGCCCACGATTGGGCATACCCATAAAGGTATTTCCGGATGTTTGATAACCTGACCGAACGACTCACCCTTTCCCTGAAGAAAATCCGTGGCCAGGGGCGCCTTACCGAGGCCAACATACAGGACACTCTCAGAGAAGTTCGCATGGCGCTTCTTGAGGCTGATGTGGCGCTGCCCGTCGTCAAAGACTTCATCGAGCAAGTGAAGACCCGCGCCTTGGGACAGGATGTGCAAGGCAGCTTAAGTCCGGGTCAGTCCTTCATCAAGATCGTGAATGAAGAGCTGATCTCGGTGATGGGCAAGGCGAACGAAAAGCTGAATCTTGCCACGCAACCCCCTGCGGTCATTCTGATGGCAGGTCTTCAGGGTGCAGGTAAGACGACGACAGTTGCGAAACTTGCCAAGTATCTTAAGGAGAGTGAGCGCCGTTCCGTTGTGGTCGCAAGTGCCGATGTCTATCGTCCTGCGGCGATCGAGCAGCTCAAGACTCTCGCAGGAGAAGTGGGTGCTGATTTCTTTCCTAGCGAGGCCACCCAGGCGCCGTTGGAGATTGCCAAGGCAGCCCTAGAATATACCCGCAAGCGTTACAAGGACGTCCTCATCCTGGATACCGCAGGTCGTCTTCATGTCGATGAAGCCATGATGCAGGAAATTCAGGAACTGCATCGTGAAATCCAGCCTATTGAAACCCTCTTCGTTGTCGACGCAATGACGGGTCAGGATGCTGCCAATACCGCCAAATCCTTTGGTGACGCATTGCCATTGACGGGCGTGGTGCTCACGAAAAAGGATGGTGATGCACGAG
>Ga0007859_1000293_pt1 | contig 14055 bp, 16 predicted proteins | sample CryBogCBH27Jul07_FD_71222 | JGI IMG/M metagenome (GOLD analysis project Ga0007859, IMG submission 71222) | Freshwater microbial communities from Crystal Bog, Wisconsin, USA - CBH27Jul07 | ecosystem: Environmental > Aquatic > Freshwater > Lake | place: Crystal Bog, Wisconsin, USA | collected...
ATACATAGATGGGTCATTTTGCTGTTCACTCATGCGTGAACGCAATTCTTCCGCACGAAGAGCCGCCTCACGAAGCCCGCGACTTACAGGCGCAAGGGTTTTCATCTCTTTGACTTCTTCGTCAGTTGGGACTCTTAATGAATTTTCCACTTTGACATCCTCAATTTCGTTTGATGTTTCAAGAAAACCCCTTGCAGGGCGTCCGGGACTGCGTTTTTCATTCATACTCATATCCTAATCTCCCCTTTATCAACGTAATATGCGAATCCTGCTGCATATTCATCTTCCTCCATACCCAAATCAGCCGCCATTTGGCGTTGGGCGGGGGTCAATTGAACCGCAACGGTTCCATTATTACGATGCGTGATGGGTGAACGGGTGACTGGGGCCGCTGTAGAAGGTGCGCGACCCGAACTTTGTGCTGGGCGGGAGTTGTTATAGCCCATATGCCGATCCAAAAATGAAAAATACTCAGGAGAATCGACCTGAATACCTTTTGCGACGGCACTATAATGCCCCGCAGTCATTTCTGCATTCTTTGCTGGATCTTTTAACACTTCCACATGCGCACGAACCCAAGAAGCAGAAGCTGGACTTAACGTACTCAGCTTTTGTTCAATAGGATCTGCCGCTACTTGCTGTACTTGTGGCTGCGGTTGTTGATATTGCTGCCTTGGCTGCGATGCCATATGGCGTTCATATTCCAAACGCTCCTCAAGAGCGACTTTGCCTTGCGCTAATTGCGTTAAACGGGACTCAATTTGAGCCATTTGACGCTGAATCTTAGCCGCCTGTGCATAATCACCTCTTTCAAGGTTACTTGCATAATCCCGTTCAAGCATTTCACCATCGCGTTCAAAAGATGCAATAGCGTTAACAAATGCTGTGAGTTGGGAATCTTGCGCGGACATAGACATCTGCTGAACTTCTTGCGCTTTTTTATTTGCAAAATCTTCAGCTTGCATGCGAAGACGCTTTTGTTCTTCCGCTTCGCGTTGTTTTTCCGCTAATTGGCGGCGTAAAAGTTCTACGCCTTGGTCAGTTGCGTCGTTTTGTTGTACTTGCTGAACTGGTTGCTCTTTAACAGCCGCTGGTTCCGCCTTAACTTCAACTTTGGGCTCATCCGCCCCTAAATCAAAATCAAGTTGTTTAACAATCCGTTTTTCGTCAATGACGACTTCTTTAATTTGATCATCCATGATGGTCCCCTTAGAAAACTGTATCTGGTGTGGGGATAGCCATACGGATATTAATATCTTGCAGCATGCGGCAAAGAACGCCGTTTACATTCAGACTCCATCCATCACTAACCCGAAAAGTAATCCAATCACCAATTTCAACGTCTTGCCCGCCAAAACCATACTTTTCATCATCAACAAAAGCCATTGGACCTTTTTTAAGAACAAGGCCGACTTTTCCTTGATAATCGTCTTCTTTACGGGTGGTGTCTGAAATATAAATGCCTGATGCTAATTTTTCAGGCCGCTTGTAAACCGCACATAAAATCCAATTGTTGTAGATTTTAATGTCGTCAATGATCCCAATGCTATCCATCAGCTCCTTGCGGGGATCAACCGCATGAGCCATTTTCATTAAAGACATAGTCTTACCTCGCGTTTTGAGTTTTGCCGATCAATTGGTCATTGATCTCTTTTGCCCAGATAAGTGCGTCGGAAATTCCTTTTAAATACCCGACGTATTGCTTGTAATCCTCATAAGTTTGGGCGGAACCACCAAGAAGAAACTCTCCTCTTGTCCGCTTTTCTTCCTCAAGACGTTCCTGCAATTTGATAAGCAGGAACGTATCCAACGTAACCATGTGTCTCCTTAACTATAAGTGGGCCACTTTCTTTTTTCCAGACGGCCTAAACCGCTGCCGGAACCGTAATCATGCTCCTGATACTTGGGCATGCCTTGATTAACGCGACCGCCCGACTTGCGAGCCATCGGAGGAACTGGAGGAGCCAACGGACCCATGCCGGGTACTTGAGGCGCACCCATAGCGCCCAAGCCGGGGCCAGCGCCAGCAGGAGGCATCATTGGAGCGCCGCCTGCGGGAGGACCACCAGCAGGGCCAGCAGCAGCAGCAAGAGCCGCCAATGGATTCATGCCCATGCCTTGATCTTGCGGCATTGGTTGGGGTTGACCAATATTGATAACAACTTTGGTTTCTTTGCCCTTTTTAACAGAACCGCCAGTAGCGCGTTTAATGCGACCACCATTTTTATCTGTCGATACAGACCTATCACCGACCTGACCAGATGAACCAAAACTATTTGTGTTATATGATGGCCTACGATTTTCTCTTTCGTCTTCAGTGCTTTCAGACCTACGTTGAGTTTCTAAACCACGAAATTCTGGAGGCAAAGGAAGCATATAACCAGCGTATTTATCAACTATTGGTCCGCCCGCATCTTTGTGAGTGCGGTGTTTTAATGCGGTACCCTTAACCATTGATTTGATAAGCTTTTTGTCTTCCGCAACATCAGGATGACGTTCTACGGAACCACCTTTTTTACGACCAATCATCGGGGGAGGGGGGACAACTGCTGGGCGAGGCATTGCGGTGCCAGCAGCAGCGGGAAGATTGTTAGGAGCAGGAAGGCCAGCTTTACGTTTACGCGCAAGCATTGCACCAACCATTTTTTTCTTAATAGCGGGGTTACCCATTGGACCGCCGACAGCTTTCTTAGCGGCACCACCCCAACACATACCATCACCCGGAGGTTCAGCCATTGTTGGACGACGGGGAGGAAGAGGAGCAGGACGAGCGGGAGCAGCAGGAGTTGCGGTTGGTGACATCACTGGACGTCCACCGGGTCCACGAAGACCGCCTGTTGAAACATCTTGGTTCATCGGGTTATTGCGCATGCGAGCAGCAGCAGCCAATTGTTCCGGTGTTAACCCGCCGCCATTCATTTTATGGGCGCGAGGCTTATGACCAAGGTGATGTTTTGCTTTATGTCCCTCCATATGAGCGACTTTACCACCACGCTTAAACCGTTGTTTTCCAACAGGAAGTTTCCCTGCGGGAACGACGCTATCCAACTGCGGGACACCATCATACGGTTCAGTATCGCTAAAAGAAGTATCTTTGTGCTTCTTATGCAGACCCATACGTTCCATTTTGGAATGATAGGCGGATTTAGCGTCGTGTTTATAGTGCGTCATCGTGGACACTCCGGGGATAAGATAATGTATATTAACCTACATTATGCCTTCTGCCAATTGTTAAACATTAGGATTTTGTTGAATTTGCTGCAAAGCAGGCCCAACAACACTCTCAGCTTCTTGAGCGGATTCGGGATGAACGGCGATCTCACGCGCAAGCTGGAGAAGTGCAATTTTCTCTTTGCTCTCACGATCAGCCGCCCGATTTTCCGCATCCGCCTGCACATCAACAGCGCGGACTTTAACTTCCGCAGCTTTTGCTTGAGCATCGATCATTTTCGCTTGTGCAGCCATCATCATCGCAGGATCTGACGACGGGCCAGCAGGTGTAATATTGAAGAGAGATGCTGCGTCATCGATGCCCAGCATATTTAAAATGCGCTCATCAACGGCTTTTGCGTTATACAAACCGGGATTTTGCGACTGCAACTGCTTAATTGCCATTGCTTTTTGAATACGGGCGGACTGAGATGGCGTATTCGGATCAGCGACGGGAACAAGATTGACGTTGTTCAAAGCGCCAATCAATATATCCGGCGTCCATTGATATGCTGGATACTGGTTGTTTTCCCAAAATGCATATGGGTCTTCTTTGAACAAATCCCGAAGCAATTGAAACTCAACCGCTTGAGATGCATGCATGCGCTTATGGACGGATGACATGACCTTTTGCGCTTGTTCAATTAACGCAATGGTTGTTCCTACGGGCGCTTGTGAATTTCCATCACCGACTTGAATATCCGCAGTACCGCCAAGACGCTGACCGTTTTCCTGTACCATACTCAAAAGATTCAAGAATCCGCCGTCTACGGAACGGTATGGAAGATCCATAACAATGTTTTGAATAGGTTGCCCGCCCGTCTCAATTGCAACACCAGATCCGGGCGCAACACGAAATTCGTTTGTATATTGGCGTCCCGCTTGTTTTGCGTACAAAAATCCGGGGAAGTTAGCGAACATACCGTTGTCAATGCACAACCGCCAACCAGCAGTCAGCGCCATTGTTGTATTACCCAACAGATGTAAAAGGCCTAAACCAAGGAATCCAATGCCGGGGATAAACGTATAATCAACGAAAACTTGTTTGCGGAGGTATGATGCATCATCTTCTTTCCACCACCGCCGAATTTCCAAAATTTCCTGCGATGCAACGTCAATTGTCACGCGATAAGGAAGGCGTAAACCCGTTGGCGTACCGTTTTCTTTATGCTCGAAACCTTGAATATCCAACTCGCAATAGCATTCGTAAATATCACGAATTTCATTATCGGACATATTGGTCGTATGGGGCGTAAACCCTTGCATTTCATCAATTTTTTCGTCTACAATGTTTTTCTGCTGCGGTGCAGCTTGGTACAAAGTGACATCGCGATAAACGCCCAACAGTTGCATGCGCTTGATTGTAGAGGGCGGCATTTTAATTTTATGCGTAATGCGTTGCATCGTCTCCATAGATGTTTCCGCATTGGAGACGATAATATCTTTAACGTCTACAAATTCTGAAACGGGCCGACGACGTATCGGGCAACGATACACTTTTTTAAATGATGTCCCGCAGAAGCCCAAAGAAAAGAACATGCGTTCTGTATCGGGGTAATATTCTTTGGCGGTAACGGTCAGGTAATGGTTAAAATCCATTTCCAGCGCAAGTGCTTGCGTATCTGTTAATGCGCTTGTTTTTGCGTCATTCCGAACTTTTACGGGGCCAGAAGAAGGAAGCATTTCACCGCGAGCGTTGGATTGAAAACGTACAATTGATTCAAGGAGAAGCGGATTACGGACTGTTGATTGTCCTTCTACCGCCGTAGAACCATCTGATGCGTTTGAACGGGGACTTTCAATCTTGGTTCCCAGCAAATTCAAGCCATCAACGTATTGTTGCAACCATTCGGCGCGAGACATTTCGTCTTGTTTGATTAACCTGCATAATTCGGATGAAATACCGCCAAGAACTGAAATATTTAAATGCAGCGCAAGGTTTTCATCAAATTCCGTTTCGATATCACCCGGCTCTTCAAACGCACCAAAATTAACTTCAATCGATCCGTCTGGAAGATCTACCTTAATAACATTTTTTTTATTATTAAGTTCCGGTCCTTCTTGCATTCCTTTGGAGTCAATGACGACTTCAAGAGCGCCAAGATTGCTGTAATCGGTCCCAGCAACTGGGTTTTGCCGCAAGTTCATAGGAGCGAGATTAGCAATTGCCATAGCTTACACCGGGTAAAGAGGTTGTGGCCTATGTGGCCTATATAGCATACCTTCTGTGTTCTCCGCTACTATTTCCGCAGGTTTTTGCGCAAAACCTATCAAACGCAAGTGTGTCAGTGCTTGGGTCATGCTGTCAACTAAGTCGTCATGCGCCCCTTTTGGGAACGATGTCGCTTGCGAAATAATCTTTTCCGCCCAGTCGAAGTCAGGCGCGTAGATCATACCATCCGCAAAGAGATGCTGAATTGCGTATGCTCTTGCGACTTTATCCCCCCGACCGGGGTCAATAAGCTGGATACCCCAGTTTTCCCGACTAAAATGCGCACGAAGTTCCTGCGCGACTGACAAACCAGACGCTTTGGATTCAATTAAAAGCTTATCAACTTTGAATTTTGTGCATAATTGCGCGACTTTAGGAACAAGAGAGGGGAACTCCAACCGCTCCTGCCAAGCGTAAACAAGCATAATCCGCCTGTTCCCTTGCATATCGTTCCATACGCCCCAGATCGTTAAGGCGCTGTAATCGTTTTCTTGTTTTGCTGTATAGGCGGTATCAAGTGAACCAATGATATATTCAAAATCTGGAAATACAGATTTGCTTTTACCTTCCGCCATTGCAACTTTTTCATCCCAAAGAAGCCACCATTCGCGCTTGATAATACCCCCGCCTTTTGGTTCTGGGCGCTGTTGAAGCTGTCCAGCGGCGGCAAATGGGCCAAGGCGTCTTTCCAATTCTTTAACTTCTTCATCCCCAAACCGTTCAGGAACAAGAAGATCCCCTTCTTCCCGTTCATCCACGAACCATTGCGTAATGCAACGGCGGTCCGCTTCAAAACGCATTGGAAGGCATAAATGTACCCAATTTCCCGTATCTTTTGTTATAATATGGCCCGTAAGATCTGATTCGTGCAGTCTTTGCATGATGACGATGTATGCTCCCGTCTTGGGATCATTAAGACGGGTGGACATGGATTGGTCCCACCATTCCAATGTTCCTTGACGTACGAGATCAGATTCGACTTCATTTGCATTGTGCGGATCGTCAACAACGATAATAGATCCGCCTTCTCCCGTCAGGGAGCCGTCAACGGATGTCGCGAGGCGATAACCGCCTTTGTCATTATCAAACCTGATTTTGGTATTTTGGTCGGAGGTAATTTTAAATCTATCCCCCCAGTTTTGTTTATAAAATGGTGATTCTAAAAGGCGGCGGGTCTTTGTACTGTCTCTTACGGAAAGAGTCTGTGCATAAGATGCAAATAAAAATTGGACATGCGGGCCAGAGAGCGGACCATATTCAGGCTGCGCCCAGACCCATGCTGGGAAACATACAGAAACCATCGAGGACTTCGAAGTGCGAGGCGGAACATTAATAACCAAACGGCGAATCTCTCCCCTAGAGACAGCCGCCAAATGTTCAGCGATTGCATCCAAATGCCAACCGTATCTGTAAGGCATTGGGTCAATATATTTCCAAGCCGCCTCCACAAATTCCGTAAGATTGTCTTCATAAATTTCCTTTTTAAGAAAATGCAATGCGGCATCAGGATGCTGCTCAATCGCCTCTTCAAGACTTTTGGCTGTATAAAGAAGGTTACTCGACATCGGTTACGGGTTCCGCATTGATCAGTTTCATGTTGTTCTTACGGTTTTCCAATTTCTCAATCATTTCCATCTTTTCATCGTAACTCAAGCCGGAGAAATCAAACACAACAGATGGGCGCGTGTTTTCTTCCCGATCCTTATCCGACCAACCCATACGGGCTTTTGCGATAAACATAGCGGCGGGAACGGATGCGGGTGTATCCTTCATTGCTTGTTGGTACAAGTTCTCTACGACTAAAGCATTAGCTTGCGCCTTACCCGTTTTGATTTCCATCTTATAGTTCTTTTCAAGATGGGAACGGGAAACACCAACGATATCAGCTATTTCGTCGTATGTCTTACCCATCTTTGCGAGGCCAAGGATTGATCTACGAACAAGATCATCATCATTGATTCTATGCCGCCTGACGGGTGCAACTTCAAATTCCCGCCCCTTCCTAACGGGCAATTTTCTTTCTTCCATAGGTTTTTTAGGGCGGCCCAGCAGCTTACCTTTGCGGGTTTTATGCCCCAAATGTCCCTTTTTAATAGGCCTTTCTTCAGAAACTGATCCGAAATCAAAATCGTCAGACATTGACATCCCTGTATAATAGTAGTTGAAATTTCCTTGAGTATAATCTATTCTACCAAAAGATGAAAGGGGAGTTATAATGAGTGAATATGGTGAAGAATTACCTTACACCCGCCCATTCGCAAAGGTGTATGTGACGGATACCAACGGTAATCGCGTCGTCCACGAAGTTTATGGAAACATTAAGATTCCTGACATTGCGCTTCTTCGCTGGTTCGGGGAAGTCAAAGAAATTCATGATTTTGAATACTGCAATGGTCAACGGCCCGTTAACGAAGGTTTCTTGCTATCTTACCCGCCCATAGGTCAAAGGAACGAAAAAGAACGCAAAATGGTTCCCTTGCGGGGCGTCAAACCAATGAGTGAGTGTAAAGCGTTTGAAATTGGGACATTCGATCCAAAAGATTGGACCCCACCATCACAGCAAAAAGCAAAAGAGGAAAATGAAAATGAGTGATATTTCCATACCGCCTTATGATGCAAACAGAATATTTGGGGACGTTATCCCAACCAAAGGCCATTGGTATGATTTTGAAACAGCACCAAAAGACGGAACGGATATTTTAATTTTTGATGGGACAAATATTTCCATCGCGTATTTTGATCCAGAAGAAAATTGTTGGATCGCTTTATACTGTGAAATCATGAATGGACCTATCTGGCATTCTTTCCAATGTTGGATGCCATTACCGGAGAAATAAAATGAATCGTCGCGAAGTCATCAAAAGTATATCCGGCGCAATCGCCACCGCACTCATCATCCCAGACACCCTCAAAGCGGAAAACCATCTAAATGGATTCCAACCCCTCTACGTCCGCATGTCTGAAGACAAAAGCTCTTTCCTCTACAACCTCTCATCCGCACTCTATCGCGAACCCAAAAACAGTCACAGTTCAATCCGCCAATATTACGGATGCTTCATAGACAAACAGGGAAACAAATACTTCTTCTGGCACCCATACAATTGGGAAAATGTTTCTATCTCAGGCTACCTTCCACATTCCATAACACCCGAAAAACTGCGCCTCAATGAAAGCATATACCAGTCCAAAGGCTTTACCGTCGCAGAAATGCCAACAGAAGTCTTACAATGCCATAACAGAATACTAAGCAACAACTCATAAGGCCGTCCGCCTCCCGAAGGTAGCTACAAGCCTACAGCTTTACGCCCTCTAGAAGATATCGGGTAAAAGACGCTACGCTCTACTGCGTAGACATGAAAGCCTCTGGGGAAACTCAGGGGCTTTTTTGCGTTTGGGGTACGGGTACCCGCAAAGGGGGTAGGGGTGTTTAAAAGGGTGGGGGGGTATCCAAAATGTATATGTAAGATAATTTTTTTGGGAATTTGGGGGAGGTACGGTCCCTATCCGCATGGGTCGGGTCAGGGATTTAGGGGGTGTGGGGGGTTCACCTATTACCTGTCTCATTGCATGTCTCATTGAATGGGAAAAACAAATTACGCACAATGGATAATTTCTTTTCGCGCAATGCATAGCAAGGCATAGCAAGCCCCCCTTGCCCCTATGGCATAGGACAGGGCGCAAGGCATAGGAAGCCGCCGCAATAGAAGCCGCAAGCCCGCCGCAATGAAAGCCCCGCAATGATGAAAGAAAAGGAAGCCGGAAGGGAAGCCGGAAGGAAAGCCGGAAGCCGCATTGCATACTTTGCGCCCGGAATGAAAGCCGCCCCCTTCTCCGGGAGCAAAAAGCTTCTTAGTTATCGAATGGGGATAAGTAAGGAAGAAAGGAAGCTTTGCCCCTTACTTGTCTTTTTTATATTCTTAAGGAAGGAAAGAAGCGTAAAGAAAGGAAGCCCCTTCTTTTCTGTCCTTTTCGTCTTTTGCCTCTTATGTCTTACTTATCCGCATTCCTTAACTAATGGGAAAGGAAAAGGGGGCATGAAAGCCCCCTTTTGTATTCCTTCTTTTATTATGTCTTTATTGATTAGTTAGGAGAAGGGTCTTGATTAATGAATTGAAAATGGCGGCTTGTAAAATTCTTATCTAATCCCGCCAGATCATATCGTGGTGAATTGCGCCCCGTATTTGTGCGGGGTAATTCGCGAATGAAACAATACCCCGAATGATAGTCGCATTCGCCGATATCGTCTAAAGCATGCCCCGCCTTTTCCCATGCCTTAAGGAAAATTGCAGCATCTAGATCACCCTCTAAAAATAAAGTGATAGTGTTGTTATCGTGATTAAGCCGCCAATAAGAAAAGCCGCTAATGTCATCTAAATCAAGCTTTGCGCCCTGAAAATTATCAAGACTTACCTCGAGCCATTCATGCCCCGCATCGGAATGCCATTTTACTTGATAAGCTTTCATAATTTTAAACCCCTGTTTAAAAACTAAGCACCATTGCCTAGTCAAATCAGAATATAGGCTTTCTTTATTTATTACAAGCAAAAAAAGGGGGCTTTTGCCCCCCTTCCTTAATTATTTTTAAAGCCCTTCTTTTAAGCCGCTTCCGCGAATTTTTCCGCAAGCTTATACAAATCTGAATTGAAGCTTATGTCCTTTTCCGCCCCGCGAATGGCTCGCAATGTCCGCCGCTTTCCTTCCGCATTCCGCCCTATCATTCCGCCCCGCATAATGCTTTCTTGAACAGTGTTGAATGTATCCCATAAAGAATGCGAAGCTTGCGACTGGCGGAAAGGATATAAGATTTGAAAGGGCTCTATCGGGCTTGCGGCTTCCTGATAGCGAATTTTCAGGGCTTCCGCCGCGAATTGCAATCTATCGACATGTGAAAGGGTAATGCTTTCCCATTGTTCTATCCGTTCCGCCGCAAAAATTGCGTTATTCATGACGGAAGCCGCCGCTTCAATTGAGCGGGCTTCTAGATTTGCCCCCCTATGGTGTAAAGAAACCTTAGCGAATTGCGTAGAAGCCGCAACAATACCGTTAAGGCATGCCATAACCCGCAAGCCCGCAAGAAAAACAAGCCCGCTTGTTCCATCATGCGAATTTTTAATGATAACTTGCGGAAAAGCCCCATTAATTGCATTCCCGCCGCTTTGGCGCATTCTGATTATGTGGGTTTGAAAGCCCCGCTTATGATCTAGTCTCACTTTTCTTTCAGAATAGCTTTCAAGCTCAAAACCCGCTTCCGTAAAAACAGGAATAAGATTTGACGTGTTAACATGCGAATATGTCTTTTCCGAACGGGAAAAATGCGGAACGGTAGCTAAGGCGGAAGCCGGAAGCGTGAAAGCGTTTTGATTAACTAAAGCATTCATGACAAAACCCCTGTTTTGATAAGGAAGGATAGCACCATTGCCCCCTTTCCTGTTATAGAGTAAACCACAACTAAAAGTTAAAAACAAGCCCCTTTTTTCAATATATAAAAAAATCCGTTTTTTTCTTTCCGTCCTTACGGAAAAGGGCTTTACATATCTAAAAAGAATAAGTAAGGGTAAAACGTCCTTACATATCTAAAACAGGGGTTTAAGTGATGAAGGTTCAATTTGAAAAATTCTTTTCGATAGACAGCCCGAAAGCTATCAAGGCGGGGGGCTTTGGATATCTTAACGGAATAAATTATGGGTTACCCCATAAAGCGGCGGGAATAGGTAACTTTTGCGGAAAAGCTTCTAAAGGGTGTTTGCAGCTTTGCCTAGGTTTGCATTCGGGGCAAGCCGCCATGCGGAAGGAAGGCGAGACAAATAAAGTGATAGAAAGCCGCAAACGTAAAAATCATTATTTTATGAATGACAGGCAAGCTTTTATGAAAGAAGCCGCCTTTCATGTCGCAAAAATAGTGAAAAAAGCTAAAACCCTTAAACTAAAGCCCGCAATTCGAATGAATGGGGCTTGGGATATTCCTTTTGAAGGGGTTTCCTTTCATATCGACAAACAACTAGGCGGGAAGCTTTCCGAATTATGCGGGAAACCTATTAAAGAAGGGTTTCACAAAAACATAATGGCGGCTTTCCCGTTTGTTCAGTTTCTTGACTATACAAAACACGAAAGCCGCTTTTTGAAGCCGCTTCCTGAAAATTACCATTTGACTTTTAGCTTATCGGAAAAGCCCGAAAGCCCGAAAGAAGCCCGCTTTCTTTTAGAAAAGGGGTTTAACGTTGCGGCGGTATTTGCAAACGGGTTACCGAAAAGCTTTATGGGGTTTCCCGTCATTAATGGTGATTTGCATGATTTACGCTTTTTAGACCCTCAAGGGGTTATCGTAGGATTAACCCCTAAAGGACATAAAGCAAAAAAAGACACTTCTGGCTTTATCATTCGAAACTAAAGGGGGCGAAAGCCCCCCCCCATTCCCAAAACAGAAAGGAACCTAAACCATGAAATACAGAATTTTTTATTCCGTACCATACGTTTTAGAAGTAGAGGCGGAAAACGAAGAACAAGCTTTGGATATCGCAAACGAAACCGATTTATCAGAATTTATGCATGACACAACTTGCGGCGATTATGAAATTGAACTTGTCGAAACCCAAAACCAAACCCAAACCAAATAAACCTAAACCAAATAAACCTAAACCAAAACCTGAAAGGAACCTAAATCATGACTGGAATTTACACTATCATAAACGACAGCGACATAATGGACGCACCTCATACCGTTTCTTTTTGTTATCGAAAACCCGCCGAAGAATATGTCCGCGAGTTGTTTAGGGTTTATCTAGAATATTCCAAAACCGACCCAGAAGAACCCCTACCCAAACCCGACAGCTATTATAACGGGTTAAAATATATGTTTGAAGGCGGATATTGCACAGAAACCGTCTATTTAATCGAAGCCGACCTTTTAGGAGAATAAAACCATGATTTACATTGTTTCAGCAGACGACCAAACCGAAACCTTACGCACCGCCGGAGAATACGGTTGGGAGGCGTATTTTTCAGACGCCAAATCAAAAGCCCAAACCCTCGCAACCGTTAATGAAAAACCGTTTTACATTTACGGTTTCGAACAATGCGATTGCGTAGAACCCGCAGAAACCGAACCCCAAAAAACCTATCGCCTAAAATTTGACCGTTTGGAAAGAAAGGAAGTAACCGTAACCGCAACCGATCTAAACCAAGCAATTAAAATTGGGAAAAAACAAATCGGCGACGATTGGGATTTTTACATTGCGGATGAAATAACCGAAGACTAAACCTAGCGGCAATGGGGATCAGGGAAAACCTGCACAGAAAACCTGATCCCCATATGGCCCGCGAAAACAGGGGAGAAAACGCAGGCAACAGCCTTAACAAGGAGTGCCGTTAATATATTACTTTAGAACTATTCTGTAAAGAGGCGATTTTCCTTATCAAACGTCAAAACCGCATCCCCAACCTGCCCCGCATCCGGTTGATACCGGATTTTTTTAATGTATATTCCAGTTAATACATCATGTTTAGGGTCACCTATTCTTCCGATTATTATACCAACGTCAGATTTATTTGCCCAGTGGGAACTGTCCGCAAGGTTATACAAACCCAATTCCGCACTATCCAAATGGCTTGCGCCTTTAGTCGGATGAACCACCACACAAACCAAAACATCATATTGCATCGCAAAAGATTTAAGCTTGCGGATCGCCTGTCCAATATATTCCGTTTGGCTATCGTCCGGTTTCTTTTTGTGTTCGATTTCGTTCCAAGGGTCTATCAAAACCATTTTGACGCCCTCACGAATAACCGCCGTCAGCATTTTATCCAGCAGCCAATCAATGTCATGATCCGTTGTGAAGTCCGCCCTATTTGGGGATATAAACGTAAATTTACGTTCCAGAAAATCTTGCGCCGCCGCCTTTTCCTGTGGGCTTGCATTCCAAACATTCTTCCCCAAAAACCCACCCATCAAAGCGTTTGTGACATATGGAACAATCTGCATTTCAAAGGATGCAATCGCGATATTCCACCCATGCAATGCCGCCATATTCGCGCAGAACTGCAATGACCAAGTAGATTTACCATGCGAAGGAAACCCTCCCACAACCATAAAAGCACCCGTATAGGGCCGCAGATAATCATTCAGGCCATGCCAGCCTGTAGAATACGTTTCAAGCTTTCCTGTGGGCGGAAAATCGCTTGCTTTAAACAAACCATCCACCGGATACGGTTTTGCCCTGTTTAAGATGTCATGAACCTTCGCAGGCCCATGCTTTTCCAAAACCTCATTTAAATCTTTGCAGGTTTCGGGATAGACGACAAAAAGACATCTGACCCTGTCTAACCGCCGGACAAGTTCCGCAGCCAAACGTTGACCCGCCTCATCCGAATCAACCGCTATGATGATTTTTTTGACGCCTGACAGATCATCCCAATCCGCTAAGAGAAAAGAAAACTTAGTGTCTGATTGCGGATCAATGTCCGCCGTTCCCTCCGGCACATGAATCAGCTTACCATCTGCATCCCTTGGCGGTGGCGCACCATCTGGGACAGATACGACAAAAGGATAACCCGCAGACGCAAGAGCAAGAGCATCCATTTCACCCTCTACGATGACTAGGGATGCCTGACCGTTTTGTAATTGCGGATCAGATAGG
>Ga0007859_1000294_pt1 | contig 13996 bp, 14 predicted proteins | sample CryBogCBH27Jul07_FD_71222 | JGI IMG/M metagenome (GOLD analysis project Ga0007859, IMG submission 71222) | Freshwater microbial communities from Crystal Bog, Wisconsin, USA - CBH27Jul07 | ecosystem: Environmental > Aquatic > Freshwater > Lake | place: Crystal Bog, Wisconsin, USA | collected...
GCATTGGCTTACCGGAGACCAGCGAATGTTCTCTTGACCTGTACTAATTGACGCTTTCGCTTTGAGCTTGAGATGTTCATTAGGCGCCGAACGATTCCATTGAGGTCTTAGACGGGTAATGAGTACTGTTTCACCTGTGATAGGATCGGGAGGAAAGAATTGTTCTGTTGGTACTTGAATTGGTGCTTCAAGTGGATTTTCAGGATTTTTCATAAAGACTTGAAAGTCCGCAGCTGTCACATCAATCATTTCTTTTGATGTATTCTCTTTATCAAGTACAAACTCGTAGCGAGATGGGTCAAATGTGGTAATATCCGCTAAGATTGGAATCATTCCAATACGATGAGAGATGATTTCATTAACCAGTGGAGTCGTATTGACAGAGATGGTCATTTCCGATGTTTCGGCCGGTTCAGTTCTAAACGCCACCGATGGAGTTGCCGAAATAATCATACGACGAATGGCATTTGCTAGAGTTACATTCGCATTCAACTTGAACGTAGCATTAATTTTACCAGCAGAAGGATTCAACAGAGATGGTCCCGATTCAATATATTCCGAAAACATTTGCCCTCTCTTCTAACTTAGGAGTTAGTCTCAATTTTTAGGCCGGCACCACGACACGCTCGTTTTTTTAGACCTTGTTAAATCGCCAGACTTTACAACGAGAGAGGATGAGCAAACATCGGCTCTGGTATAGCACAAAGTGCCGTCACTGCCAGGGATTCTTAGAAGAGTTATCGCGAACTCCATTTGTATCACAGTTTCAATTACTTTGTGTAGATCCATCTCCTAATCGTCCTCCCCTTCCCAACTGGCTTAAGTCGGTACCAACTTTGATGGTTGTCGGTGAATCGGAGCCACGTGTAGGTCCCGGTCCTGTCAATAATTGGCTCTTTGAAGCGAAACTCAACGGCGGTGGCGGTCCAAAATCTCCTCAGCAAGCGATTGATGAGCGTAGCACTCCGCTTGCTGCTCCAATCTACAATCCCGATATGGCGCCACGTGGCGAAATGACAAGTCGCTCCAATCCACGCACAGGTGGTTCTATGGCCGTTTCGGGTGGAGGTGGTCCATCGGTAACAAACTTAGGAGCACCCGCCGGTGAACCTAGTGCTTATTACGGCTCCGAAATGGAGGGTGGAAGTTGGTCCGATAACTTCAGTTTCATCGGCAGTGAATTTACAAACGATAAAGGGGTAAATCCTATTGAACGTAACTTCGCCTCTCTCATTCCAGGCGGTGCCGCCGGCACTTCTGCCTCTGCCGCCGCTGCTGCTATCGCCGGTCCTCAAGCGAAACGCTCACCAAAGGAAGAAGCACTGTTAAAAGAGTTTGAAGCATACACTGCCAGCCGTGACCGTGATGTGAGTCGCCCAGTCGCCCGCATGGGTTGAAAGGCTTAAACATTTCAAAACGATAAATTAATAATGGCGAACTTACTCACCGCTTTCAACTCTAAACTTTTTGAATTCGTAGAAGAACTTGCTGATACCTATCCTGAAGAGAAGGATATCGCAAATGCTCTTGATTCACTCAAACTTCTTAAAAAAGTAAATCCTAAATTGATTCATTCCGGTTTTATGGAATATATTTATCCTGACTTCCACGAACCGGTTATGAATGAAGATGAAGCGACTCTTATTGCGAAAGCGAAAGAGATGACCACTGGCGCCTATAAAGAATACGCAGTTGCCTATATCATCTTTGACCGTCATTGGTCCGGCATGACCGAAGCAAATAAAAAGGCGATTTGGAATTGGTGTAAGGTGATTGTGATCTTAGGACGCCGTGCCGCCGGTATGCCTTAATTTGTTATTGCGGTTTTTTAATTGTTAAAGACTATTTGTATTTAACAAGTAAAACAATGTCCGTCTCATTCTCGGCTACGTATGTACAATTTGTAACAGAATTATTGGAAACTTTTCCGGAATACGCTAAAGAACTTAACGCTGCTAAAAACGATGAGAACGCACGTGAAAATTTCTTAGCCGTCTGGAAAACTCATACTAATAATATTGCTGTACAAAACGAATCTATTTTTACCGATGCCGGTCTGGAATTAGTTCCTGGATTTCCCTTGACCGCCAAATTGTGGGCTGAACTTTCTAACAATAGTAAAACTGCTATTTGGCGCTATTTGACTTCGCTTCTCCTCATCGCCGCCGCATTTGATAACGGTGGAACCGGTAGCGGAGGTATTTGGGATATTTCAGGTTTTGAGCACGATATGGAAGAGATGATGAAACGTCTCAAAACTGGCGAAGACAACGGTATGAAGGAAATTTTTGAGAAATTGTCCAAACTCGCCGAAGGTTTGGGTATGAAAGATATCAGCGGTGCCTTTGACGGCCTCGGTGGTCTCGGCGCCGATGGTAAACCAAAATTCAAGATTCCAGAACGCTTGTTCAAGGGTCATATCGCACGCATCGCCGAGGAGATTGTAAGCGAATTCAATCCAGCCGACTTCGGTCTCTCACCTGAAATTCTCAACAGCAACGATCCTACAAAGATTTTCACCTTTTTACAGGAAATTTTCACACAGAAACCTGATATGCTTATTAGTATCGCACAGCGTATCGCAAAGAAGATTCAAATGAAGTTCCAGCGCGGTGATTTCAACCGTGATGAACTCATTCGTGAAGCGGAGGAACTTATGAAGGAATTCTCCGATAATGAAGCGTTTTCAGGACTCTTTGAACAACTCGGTGAAATGCTTAAGGGAAGTGAACGAGAATCGGGCAACGAAGCTTCAGCACGTCGTCGTGAAGTACAGGAACGCCTTAAGAAGAAGGCTGCCGAAAAGGCGGCTAAGAAAGCGGGGGCTGTACCAGCACCAGTCTCAGCTGCGGCAGTCGCAGCTGCTGAAGCGGCCGCCAACGAACTACTTATGGAAGATAGCGTGTCAAAGGCCAAGAGTGGAGGCAAGAAGAGCGGTAAGAAGTAATACATAGAATAAAAACATTTGTCAAAGTAAGTGAATGAACTCATCCCGATGTAATCCATTCTGGGTGGAATCTCCAAGTATTCTATACGAGGAGTGGGCCGATTTCTTCCCTTTTACCGAAAAAGCCCGTAAATGTACTGCGAATGCCCTAAACTCTCTAACAAGATTTGGTCTGTATTTGGGCGTTATTTTGTCTGTTCTACACCGACACGGTGCGTATTTAGGAATCACTTTGGGGATAGCACTCCTCTCGGTTGCCGCCTATTACGGAATGAAACAGCGTAATATTTTACGTGAAGGATTTGAAAACGGAATTGTAGGACCTACCTTAATTACTACACCAGGTTCAACACCCCCGAACTTTATTGGAGGTTTCGACGTCTCAAACAAGAACATTAACGACGTCATCGGTATTAAGGAACGTACTTATCCTATTCCCAATAATCCATACATGGGTGTATTAGTCAACGAAGTACTTGATAATCCTACTAAGCCTCCTGCCGCCTCCGTTGATACAAATGACATCGCACGTCAATTATCCGACGATACCCAGAACCGATTATACGGCGACCCTGGCGACGTATTCCAGCATATGCAGAATCAACGAACGTGGATAGTCCCACCTTCTACCTCCATTCCAAACGACCAAGAATCGTTCCAAAACTGGCTCTTCCGTGTACCTGGTCTCACCTGTAAAGAGGGCAATCTCGCTGTATGCCAGACTGGTACAGAGGGTGGCCAAATTCCTTGGTTAGCGGCGCCATAAAATCGCTATTCTTTACAAATGGCGAACAAGACTAGAAAATGCCGCAATCGTCCCTACCCTTTTCAAACTCGTTCAGTGAAAAAGAGTCCATTTCGTAATTTGGCAGCGGCTAAAAAAGCGGAAGCCGCCTACTACAAAAAACAATCTATCGGTTTCACTGCGACTTCCTCACTGAAGGCGATGGGACGTATTCCTCGTGCGTCTGGCTGTTATAAACTCGGTCCCAAGTACGCTTAAACACTTTTATTTACTAATAGAACCCTTACGAAAGAGTTGTATTTGTAGAAATTCTCCATAATTTTTTGTCTTTTAGATGGATAGAAGACAATGTCTGTCGCACCTTTCCCCCGTGGAGTTGATATTGCTCCTAAGGAGTACCAAATAAACGAGTTCACTCGTACATACGATGATACGTGTGAGGTCGCACAGCAAATGCGTGATCAGGTAGGTCCCGGTATATATCAAATCCGTAACTTGGTTCCAAAGCAGGCCGATGCTGCCCGTATTGAATACCCAAATCCAACCTTACTCGGCCGTGAAGGTTTCGGTTACAACAATCAGCAGATTGACCAGGATTCCCGCTTACGTACAGACCAGACACAGGAAGGTCGTCTCCGTTGCCCTCTCCACGTCCAGTCTCGTCCTTTCACAACCGTTCCATACATGGGTAACGGTCGTGGTAATCCCGATGTTGAAAGCGACTTAATCTACGCCGAATTTGCTCGTATTGAGCGTCCTTGTGGTACAGTCACTGAAACTTTCTTTGATAATCAGTTCACACCTCTTGTACCACACTTAGCCCGTCACATCCAGAATCCTACTAACTTGGTAACTGAGGCCGCTGCGCCTGGCTGGGTTCGTGGTGGCATCCCAAGTCGTCAATTCATTCGCGACCTCAACTGCTAAGCCTGTATCCAATACCCAAATTGTAGTTTCGGTAATATCGTTTCTAAATCGGTTAATTCAACCAGGTCATTGTACCATTGATGTAATTTTTGTGCTAAATTCTCATTGAGTTCAGCCCAATTTTTGATTATGACCACCGGTAGTTTATGTTGTTTATACATTTCGTCTAGTGGCGATGATTTTACGATAACAATACAACCGGCAAGAAAAAGTTCCCAAGTACGATGGCAATCAAATCCTCGTCCTGGTGGAGACAGTACAAACTGATACATATTATAGATTTTCGTGATATCTGTGAAGGAGACCTGGGATTTCAAACAAATAATTGCTGAGTTGTTGCGGGCCGTGGCGCGCACGGTTTCTCGCTCTAAGCTGCTGGGTGTTAAGTGTGCGTCTAGAAAGATTTTATCCTTGATTTTTGGCGGGGCGGTTTTACGGGTCTCCAGCATAAACTTGAGTTTCTCTTGTGCGCTTTTGTTGATAAGCCAACGTGGTGTATGTAGGTCAAAACCTATCGGCATATAGCCGAGTTTATCGTGGACGACGGTTCTATCGTAATTCTGTGTCAGCCATTTTGTGATTTTAGGATGGGTTAATATTGCGTCAACCGTTGTTGACTCGTATGAACTTGGAACGAATCGGTCGCCGTCCGTAGTTATAAGCATCACTGGGTTTTTGAGTTTATCCAAATGTTTTGCTGCTATATCTAAATCGGTTTTTCTAAGATGACTCAAGGATCCGGTACGAATCCATAAGATGTCGGTCGCATCTTGGACCTGTTTAATGAGTTCCTCCTCCGTTGCTAAGTATTCTGTTCCCTTGCTTGAGTAATCGTTGCGTATTGGTCCCTTTGACCATATCATCCTTTATATTGTTATGCCCGGATTCTTTTTATGTGCCATCAGTAAAGAAAATGGACATGTCCAGCCCTCAGGCGCCGTGGAATTCCGCCTGGAACCGCATTGGTTCTACGGATATGGTAACCGTCCGCGATGAACAAGATTACGGTATGTTTTCCTACACCCAGATGCCAGTCAAGTTTGAAAATCCAGGCAAATGCCGTAACGCTCTCGGCCTCGTTGGCGGTTCTGAGGTCTCTAACATTAGTGGAAATCTCGTTGATTTAGAATCTGATTTGTTCGGTCGTACTCGCGTCCAGAGTAAATGTATCGCTCGTCAGTATTTGCCCGCCTGCCCTCTTGGCGGTGCTGGCTGCCCCGATTATCCTCCATCATTTGCATACCGTGATAAATCAACTGGTAAAATTTTTACAGTAGATACAACTCCTCGTAATTTACCAGGCTGCCAGTATGTCACCTACCCAGGTGTAGGAACACCAAAGCCACTCGGTGTCAATACTTGCTACCCTATGCGATTTTAAGTTAACTGATTTAGGAGAATATTCATTTCTTTTTTGTTTATAAAAAAGATAAGAAATGACTATAATAGAATGGCAAACGTTGCTTTGAAGGACCAATCTTGGAACCGTCGCCTCTACGACGGTTGTAAAACCACCGACGATTTACGTGTCACAACTGGTCCCGGTCGTTATCAATTAGACGCTCCTCCACAGTACTGTAATGCGACCTACGCTCCTGAGCCTACAACAATTCTACAGAAATGGGGAGATGCGCAGAACGCATCCTTCATCAAAACCGATGTAGAATCCGACTTATTCAACATCAATCGTCCAACAACCAAGACCATCTGTAATCAGTACGATCCTGCCGGCAATAAGATGAACAACACACCACTCACAAATATGAAAGAGCAGTCGTTTCCACAGACTCATACCCGGCTTAATGACCCTCCTTGTACACTCCGCTCTACCGGTTGGAATCGTTGGGAATGGCTCTGCCAGAATCCCCAAGAGAAGGCGATGATGCCTTTTGACTGGGAAATTAGCACTCGTTTACAGCAAAAAGACGAGTTCCGTCCTTGTATCCCTACACCTACCGGCTCTCGTGAAGTTCTCCCCGCTCCAAACGCTTATGAACCTGATTCTACCTTCCAGGGCTTAGAGATGGATGCCCTCAATGAGTATCGTGCTTCAGTAAATCGTGCCGTCAACAAACTACCACGTGGTCTTGATGTCCTCCCGGCTCCCCCAAATGCTTTATACGGCATTCAACCCTCACCACTCAATCCACCCTCAACCGGCTACGCCCGTCATAATTACGCCAAGGTCGCTTAATCGTCTAATCTATAGCAAATCGCTTCATAGAATCTATGTATTGATTTATTATCCCGTTAGAGGTTCGTAGGAAACTTAATGACTCATAGTAGAAGTTCCAATATGGAGACCGCAGTTTTCCTTGGATTACTTGGCTTAGGCTACGCCGCCAGTAAGACGTTGGCGTCAAAAACAAAAGAGGGTTTTGAATCTCTAGAAGGCTCTCCAGACTTTCGTATAGGACCTAAGACATCATACTCGCCTGGCAAGCACGATGGCGAACGCTCTCCCTCCACCTATGCTGCCACTCGTGAAGAGGTCTATACACCACCAAATCATCCTACAGTTCCAGGTTCTCCTCGTCAGCCAAATACACTTGGCGCCGGTAAATACGATGAGCAATTCATGTTACCCAGCGGTGGTTCCTTACCCGCTGAACCAAATCCTTCGCAACTCCAAGCGATTCCAAACGGTTATTTCCCCGTTCCTCCACTCTCCCTCCCAACTCAGGATGACCCTACAGTCGCCGATGCGCTCCAAACTCGTCCTGACGGCTGGGAAGACGCCACCGCACGCAAGGGATTTGTATCAGCTTTGAGCGGAGTTGAGTTCGCACCCGGCGAATTTAAACACCAAAACATGGTTCCCTTCTTCCGTGGGCAAGTGAAACAAAACATGATTGATAATGCGAATAACCAGATTCTTGATGTATATTCTGGCTCCGGTAAGACGTTGTACGCTAAGCGTGAACAGGCGCCCTTCTTTGAACCTACAACCGAACCTATCGGCAATCCTTTCGGTTTTGAATCTACTACCGACTTCATGGAATCTCGTATTGTAGAACCTAAGAATCGTGGTGGTGAGCGACCCGTTGAACCTATCCGTGTCGGTCCAGGTCTCAACCAAGGTTACACCGAATTACCATCCGGTGGTTACCAACAGCAGGCCGGTGAAGAGTTCATTATTGAACGTATGCCTCGTACCAACGATTTACGTACCGTAACTAATCCTAAGTTGACATATGCCACTCCAGTTGTACCTGGTGCGCATTTTATTACCACCAGCGGTACTGCTGAGAGCATTGGTGACGTCCGTAAATACCACCCCGATAAGTTCTACCTCAACGAACACGGTGAACGTAACTTCGTCACCGCCTCCGACAATTCCAAGGCGACTATCCGCTCCACTCAGGTACTCAAGCATGTCACTCGTCCTGATACTTCTAAGGAATACGAAGGTTCCGCCGGCCAGGTTGAAGGTAAGGCGACCTACACAGTCGCCAGTACCCGCACACCACTCGTCAAGCAGATGGGTCCCTTCGGTTGGCGTAACGCTGATCTTACCGCCAACTTTGACGCCAACACCGACGCTCAAGAGAACGACTACGGTAAATCCGGTGTGGAAATTCGTCCCAACGAACGTTTCTACACTACAGAACGTGTCCACGGTCTTAACATTGTACCACAGGAAACCGGTGAAGTCACTCTTCCCTACCAGGATGTTGCTCGTCCAACCCGTCAGGAAGAAACCGAAGATTTTAACTACCTCGGTACTGCTGGCCCAGCAGATGCGCAACCTCGTCTCACCGTCTACGACCCTAACGATATCGCCCGTACAACCATCAAAGAGACCACCGAAGACAACGACTACCTCGGTATTATGGGACGCGGTGATGTACCACAGAAACTCACAATTTACGACCCCGATGATATTGCTCGTGTAACCGGTCGTAACACCCTTGATATCCAGGACTTGTACCGTAACTTCGCCACAGCAGGTATTCCAAGCAAGGCCGAATCTCGTCTACAGGATACCGTCCGCAATACACAGAAAGCGGCGCTCACAGCCGATTCCTCCTACCAGGGTCCCGCTATCGCAGCAGTCGCTACCGCCGAAAAGAATCGTACCGATGCCCAAAATATGCGCCAATACGCACAAAAAGAGAATGTGGCCCGTGGCCGTCGCCCTCAGGGTTCCTCCGTCAAACTCTTCAACGGCGAAGACAACATCCATCTCCAATACCGCAAACTCAACGCCGATTCCGTCAACGACCGCGAACCAATCGTGGACCGTGTGGACAACATTCCTACCTCCCGTGAAGTCATCGGTCTCCAGCGTCCTCGTACCGTTCTCAAGTTGGATATTTCTGCCATCCGTAATGAACCTGTCACAGTCGCCGCTCTTGAACGCAATCCATATGTCATCCCACTCCACCGTGCCGCTATGGTCGGTGGTCGTGATGCTATTTAAGTTCTCATCTAAACATTATAAACTATTCTTTACACTAAAGAATAGTCTAGAATGCTAGATAATTGGGTATACGATTCTAAGTCGCCCAAAACAATTGATGATATAGTTGGAAATCGTGATGTGATTACTGCGACCGCCCAACTCATTCGTGAAAACAAGGCGTCGCACATTATTCTAGTTGGGCCACAAGGTTGTGGAAAATCGCTATTTCTACGTATTGTCCTCGCCGATGTACCAAAATTAAAGATAGATTGTACTGCCAATTCTGGGTTACGCTCAGTACGCGATAATATTCGTAATTTTGCTCGTGGCTCTAAAACAATGGACGGAAAACTCCGCTGGATTATATTTGAACACGCCGAAATGCTCACCTCCGACACCCAGGCGTTCTTACGTCGTATGTTAGAAACGACCTCCGCTTCTACTCGTATAATTTTTGAATGCCGAGATGCCGGTGCTATATCCGAACCGATTCTATCCCGTTCTTCAATTGTAACTTTTACGGCCCCTGATTCAACCGATATTACATTTGAATTACAACGTCGTACCGATTATAAATTAGATAAAACAATTGTTGAAAAGATTGTGAAATATTCGTACGGAAATTTACGAACCGCAGTATTGAACGCTCTAAGTATTTTACACTGTCCAGATACCGTCCATTACGGAAACGGTGATGATGTGATTGTCTCTATACTTAAAAAACGACCTGGAACTTCTAACAATTTGGAATGGGTTGCGTGGGCGGTTGAGGCGGAGCAGACTTGTAAAAATAGCGGTATTGATTTACGCGATATTTTACGTCAGGGTTGGAAACAGAATCCGCTTGTAGCGAGTACGTGCGCACAATGGTCCCGGCTTGGTGGAACCAGTCCTCGCACTCTATTTTTTGATTGTATCTCTGCGTTAAGAGAACAGAAAACCAATGTCGGTCCTGAATAAACTATGGAAAACGCGTCTCTATACTCGGAGGCTCGTAATGAGTATCTCAAACAAATGTCTACCTGGATTGTTCCTCCACTCGTAGAATTTTTTCGTAAAGAATACAATACATTGGCGGAAAGTGAAGGAAAACGTGTTATGAGTGTATTTCAAAATTACTGCTCTGAGGTGCCTCTTTGGAATCAGGATGTTATTGATAGTAACATTGGCATCATTTTGGACAACTGCCGTTGCGATTACATGGAGGAATTAATGACCGCCGTATTCATCGCCTACACCAAGATGCTTACTGCTATCCGTGTCAACTCTCGGCAGAAGAAATTACAAATTACTCTGCCAAAGTTGGACCACTTTTTACACCGTGTATTCATTGAATGTGCTCGCTCCTTCTGGAAGGCACCCTATTTGTTCGCCCAGGATCAGCCACCTGTTGAAAAACAGAAGAATATTTTACAGGCGGAACAGATTTGTACCGAGGCGTTGAGCGGCGCTGTGCGCTCATTGTTGCCCGTCAAATCCATCTTACGAGACTACTTGGACGACGGTGAAGATAAGGATGATGAAGAGGAAGCCAAGGAGGAAGTTAAGGAAGAGATTAAGGAAGAGGAGGAGGAAGAGGAGGTGAAAGAGACAAAGGTTGCCGAAGAGGTCAAAGAGGAGCCTAATGTTGCCGAAGAGGTGAAGGAAGTGAAAGTAGTTGAAGAACCTAAGGAGGTTAAGGAAGTTAAGGAGGTGAAAGTAGTTGAAGATATTAAGCAAGTAGTTGAAGAACCTAAGGAAGTGAAGTCGGTTCAAGTCGTTGAAACTCCTAAAGTACTTGCTGAACTTGCGGCTGAAGAGCCACCAAAAGTTGTTGAACCTACTGTAGTCCAAAAGTTGGAGACAAATCCTGAACCTCCAACAATTGAACCATCGGCTCATCAGGTGGATATGCCTGTTGTCACTCCTGAAGTGAAGATTTCTAAGGAGGGCGGTGCTCTTCCAGAAAAAGTTATGATTGATACTGAACCAGCGGTCCATTTTTCATCTTACGATACCGTTTATGATGAGACAACACAGGATATCAGCCGTCTTCAATATAACCAGGATGATGATGCTCCACCACGTCTCTCTTTCAGCAACTCTTCTGTTCCCCTAGTTGACGATGATGTTGAGGATTTAGAACCGGTTGCGGCTCCTATTTCTGCGGCTCCTTTGTCTGCTTTAGCTCCTGTTGCCGTAACAGAGGATATTGACGCACCTCTCGGTTCAACGGACGATTTTGAGGTGCTGGCCTAATTTGTCGGTGCGGAAGAGCGAGCGACAACAATTCTCTCAGCGCCCTAGAAACATGTCTACGGCGTATCTAATTCTTTTCACCCTCCTCGGCGGTGGGTTGGCGCTCTTTATAGTAGCAGGATGGAGTTCCTATAAAGAGAATAAGCTCCCGGAAAACTCAGTACTCTTTCGCTGGTTTGTAGCCGGTAGTTTTACATGCGGTGTCGCTGCGTACGCTTACTTATTCGGTGCCGGTGGCGACCCCACCAGTGTATTTCAGTCCATTGGCGAATCTCTTGAAATAAAGGAGGTCGTTGAGACCCTCACATCTGCTGTTGCCACTGGTACTGTCGCTGCTACAACTGTCGCTAGTGTAGGCGAGACCGTGAAGAAGGTCCGTGCGGTGTCCGAAAGCGGCGAAGAGCTCAAAATCGGTATGCCCAACTTTTGATTTGATTTGATTTGATTTAATTAATGATAAAACTCTTCGCTAAAATGCTTCTCAAAACACATTTTATGAAATTGAACTTGAAACTCATGATCTGTATTGACTACTCCGCTTTCTAAGCTGAGCATTGGATACAACGCCGCCTTTCTTCTAGCGTCTTTCGTCAGGGTCCAATCTGGATTAAAATGCGTCAAACTGGAATCTGTAAGAGTTTTTATCGCATACTCTAAATTATACTTATCCAAATGCTTCTGTGCGGTCTTACTGTCTAACATATACATATGAGCGCCCCATAGATTATCCTCGTATGTGAGAAATGTATAAGGATGTTCTAAAACACCATGTGGCTGATGGGTGTATACTTCTACCGGTACATACGAACATAAGCAACTGAGAAGTAGAATCTCTAAATTATGACGTTTGAATTGAAGCATAATTTCTGGCAAGAGCGGAGCGATATTTTTACGAAGGCGGATATCATCTTCGCAAAAAACGCCAAAGTCGGCATCCGAATTGAGAAATGTCTGTAACATATCCAAATGACTGAACATGATTCCCCACAAGCGCTTGAGATTATCTGGTGCTGCGGTAAGACGAGGGTCTGTAGACGGCACCGGTTCAACAAACTCTAACGGAATCCCTTCGGCTGCGAACTGTTCCTCCATCTTCGCTTTGCGCTGAGGATTATTAAATGAAAAAGTATAGAAATTGATTTTCATTTTCTATATTTTAGGAAATAAGGTGGGTTTAGATGATTGTTTAGGTGTACAAATGCGCCACGCTTGCGTCTAATTGGTCCTTTTTCTTCAAGAACAGTTCCACATGCTCCTTCTTAATCGTAAAGGGGAGTGCGAAATCCTTAATGGAGAAGGGAACCTGTTTAGGATTGTTATAGAATCGCAACAGATTGAGTTTGCTAATGATAGTTTGAATACAGCGCTTGAGTTCACGAACTCCAGCCTCTCCGCCTGTAAAGTTTTCAATAATATGCTGAAGAATCTCCTTACCGATGCTTACCTTTTCGTGTAGGCCCGCATCCTTAAGAGCGGCATTGATGAGATAATTTTCCGCAATGAGTTGTTTCTCCTTCATTGAGAATCCATTCACCTTGATATTATACATACGGTCGCGCAAGATGGGATTCACCTTTTCATTATTATTGTGTGAGAAGATGAAGAGACAACGGCTGAGGTCAAAGTCAATACCCGTAAAGTACTTATCCTGGAATCGGTCGTTTTGGCTACCATCCGTAAGATGGATTAGGAGATTATTGATTTCATCTCCCTTAGGTGTCTCCGATACTTTGTCTAATTCGTCAAAATAGATGATTGGATTCATACACTTAGACTGCATAAGTACATCAGCAATCTTACCCCAAGTTGAGCCTTCATACGTGTAACTATGACCGTCTAAGAAACTGGCATCCGTGGCACCACCCAACGTAATGAAGTGGAATGGACGTTCTAACGCTTTTGCTACACCGTCCTTAATTAGACTGGTCTTACCTGTACCCATTGGTCCATGAATACTGAGACAATTGCCATTCGCCTTAGGATTCGCAATCCAGGAGGAGACAAATTGCATAATCTGGAGTTTCGCCTCTTCGTGGCCGTAAATTGCCGTTTCCATACATTTATGGACCTTTTCCATAAATTCACCACACTTTTCTGGTCCATCTTCCATCTTTACCGGTAAATCTTTGAAAGTACCCAAAGGAAGGTCGGTAAAGCCACTAATCCAGTGAGAGCATTTATAATATTCACTGGATGAAGGGTCAAGATTACAGAGTGCGTTGTACTTCGCCATTGCTATGCGACTAAGTTCTGGCTTGACAGCAACTTTCTCTAAAATTTTGAATTTGAGAGGCACTTGAACTTCAGGTGGGGTCGCCTTCACTTCCAAAGCCCTGAGAAGCGCCGCCTGTTTCTCAACCGATAAAGATTTGAAATAAGTGATATCATTATCAATCGTATCTTCCTCCCCCTCATCCTCCTTTTGAATAAGTTCAACAAACCGCTTGACGCTGGCCGGTTCTTTCTTCATATTGTACTTCTTTGGCTTGTTTGGATCACCTCCGCCGCCCAACATATCGGAGATAATAATATCAAAGGTATTTTTACGGCGTCCTCGCTTATCATCTTCCTCTTCTTCCTCATCCTCTTCGTCTAATTCCATCTCTTCGTCATCATCTTCTTCCTCTTCTTCACTAGACTCATCCTTACGCTTTTTCTTATCCTTTTTCTTCTTATCACGCTTCTTATCCTTCTTAGACTTCTTCTTAATCACTTCCTCCTCATCGCTACTTGT